>Ga0153915_10000980_pt1 | contig 26352 bp, 26 predicted proteins | sample Opewatmetagenome_2_FD_107003 | JGI IMG/M metagenome (GOLD analysis project Ga0153915, IMG submission 107003) | Freshwater wetland microbial communities from Ohio, USA - Open water 3 Core 3 Depth 3 metaG | ecosystem: Environmental > Aquatic > Freshwater > Wetlands | place: USA: Ohio, Lake Erie...
AACCCGTAGAGGTAAAGGCCCACGTCAAGAAAGCTGAAACTCGTAAGGTTGCTATTAAAGAGACCAGGGAAAGAAAGCAGGGTAAACGTTAAACCCTGAGGGATATTACGAAATTTGCGGAATATAATACCGGTTTTCGTACAGTGGATTTAATTGATATTAAAGGGGATATAATTCAGTGGAAAAGCAAGCTTACTTTTATGGAACTGGTAGACGAAAGACAGCCGTTGCCAGGGTAAAATTAATGCCTGGTAATGGAACGATAATTATTAACGGAATACCATATGAAGAATTATTCAGCAGATATGAATTGCGGCGTCGGATACTCCAGCCTTTGGTAACTACCGATAGCATGGGTAAGTATAATGTGATCGTGAAAGTGGAGGGGGGAGGAGTTTCCGCGCAGGGTGGAGCGATATCACATGGCATTGCTCGTGCGCTGGTCGAAATTGATGAGAAGACCAAAGATACTTTACGCAAGGGCGGACTGCTAACGCGGGATTCGCGAGGTAAGGAAAGAAAGAAACCCGGTTTGAAGAGAGCCAGGAAAGCTCCTCAATATACCAAACGTTAAACTGAGTATATCCGAATTAAAAACCCCGGTAGATGCAATATCACCGGGGTTTTTGTATGGGATAAAAGCGAGGAAGATGAAACCAGGAGAAAAGATCTATTCTTGCAGAGAACTCAGAGCAACTTGGGCGGCTTCCATTTCGGCGGCTTTCTTGCTTCTACCGGTGCCGCGGCCGAGAACAGTCTCTCCGGCTTTGACTTCGACGGTAAATTGTTTGGCATGATCAGGGCCGATAGCCTCAACGAGTTGATAAGCGGGGGTGATTTGCATTTGAGCCTGCATTACTTCCTGCAGCCTGGACTTATAATCGGTACTGGCTCCATGGTAAGCCTGCTTGAATATTGCAGGCCCAAACAGCTTCAATATGAAGGTACTGGCGGCATCTAAACCCTGGTCGAAGTAGATCGCGGCAATTAAAGATTCGAAGGCTCCCGCCAGATTGGCGTTCTTATCCCTGCCACCTCCGGACTCTTCTCCCACTCCCATTTGAAGAAAATCTCCCAGATTAATTGATTTAGCCAGATGAGCCAGAGTTTCCTTTCTAACCAGGGCGGACCGCAGACGGGTGAGATCACCTTCAGGGGAGGACGGAAAATCCAGGTAGAGTTTTTCAGCGATCACTACTCCCAGAACCGCATCTCCAACAAATTCCAATCTTTCATTGGAAGCAGGCGCTAAATCCGGGTTTTCATTGATATAAGAGCTGTGAATAAGGGCCAGTTCCAATAGTGATAAATCATTAAAGTAAAAGTTTATTTCATTTTGTAATAGCGATAAATCAGCCAATTAATGCTTCTCCCGTAAATTGCCGGTAGAAAGAACAGGATCAGTTTTATTTATTATATTGCCGGATCGCTTTCTGGAATCCAGACAAAGATCCTTCCAGGGTGCTATTCTCGACCGCAAAAGAAACGCGAAGGTACCCGGGGGTGTTGAATTCAGAGCCTGGGATGGCCAGCACCAGATGCTTTTGAAGTTCCTCCGCAAAGGCTTGATCATCCTTAATGGGAGTCCTGGGGAACATAAACAGACCACCCTGAGGCTTAATCATTGAATAGCCCATTTGCGTTAGCCGGTTATAGAGAAAATCTCTCTTGCGCTGATAGCTGGCCAGATACATTGAAGTATCCGGTAAATAATGGATGACATTTTGTACGATGGCGGGCATATTAATAAAGCCCAGAGTCCGGTTGGCGTGAATCATAGCCCCGAAAACCTCTTTACCACCCTGGCAGGCTGGATGAACTGCGGTGTAACCGCCCCTCTCTCCGGGGATACAGAGATCTGCGGAATAAGAGGTCAGGGCAATGGTATTCGGGTAGAAATTAAACATGCGCGGGCATTGAACGCCATCATAGCATAGACGGGAGTAAGTTTCGTCACTGATAATGTAAATAGTAGTATTGAATTCCGCACCCTTACCGGCCACGATATCAGCCAGTAATTTCAGGGTTTTTTCGCTATACAGCGTCCCGGTAGGATTATTGGGTGAATTGATGATGACTGCTTTGGTCCTGGGAGTAATAGCAGTTTCCAGAGCTTTAAAATCCGGAATAAAGCTACTATCAGCCGGCAAGACTTGGCAGACTCCGAAATAGTTTTCGACATAGGAGAGATATTCCGGGTAGACCGGGGCAAAGGCCAACAGCTCTTCACCCGGGTTAAAGATGGCTTTAAAGATAATATTGAGAGCTCCAGCCGCTCCGCAAGTCATTATGACTTCATTCAGGCTGAAATTAATGCCGGTTTCCTTTTTCAACTGGTTAGCCACATCAATCCGGTTAGCGGTATAGCCGGCATTTTCCATATAACGGTGTTTGCCGTTTATAGGGCTTTCCACGAAATTTTGCAGCTGATTGCTAAATTCTGCGGGCGGTTCCAGAACCGGATTACTGACAGAGAGATCGAAGACTTTATCAATTCCGTATTTTTGCTTCAATTCGGTACTTTTAGCAGCGATCCGGCTGTAATAAGTGCCGGTTTCAAGTACTTTTTTAATTTTGGCAGCAATCGGCATGTCTACATCCCTTCTAATCTTTAGATTCCCAGTAATAAAATAAAAGACCCTTTTGGCGAGTCTTCATTATTATAACATACCGTTACGTGAGATAGCATGTTAAGACAATACTCCAATCTCACCAGGACAGGTTGAATAACCAATAATTGAGCGACAAGAAACAATAACCAAAGGGGAGAGGTGAAGTAAAAAGTAGAAAAAAGAATAGGAAAGGTTATTAGCGGTTAATTATTAGTTTTTAGGGAAGGGAGGCAAGGCGAGAAGAGGATAGGGGAAATGGCAGTGCGGGAGGGAGAAATAATAGATTGCGAAGGACAACAAAGATCTATATCAAACTGAGTTTGGAGAAATTATAATAAGAGAATATGAGGGCGCAAAGAGAAGAAAAGGAGCCATTGATGGGATACTCAATATTTGATGAGACCATGGTAGACATGACCTGGCCGGAAATAGAGGAAAGCATCCGGCAAAAAGCGATTGTGCTTTTCCCGGTAGGAGTAATTGAAGAGCACGGCCCGCATCTAGGACTGGCCGTAGATATATATGTCAGCTATCTCCAGTGCAAAATGGCAAAACAGGACCTGGATAAAAAAGGAATTCGGACTTTAATTGCTCCTCCTTTGTACTGGGGAATCAACAATCTTACCGGTTGTTTTCCCGGCTCTTTTTGCAGCCGGCCGGAGACATTGAAAGCGGTACTTTATGATGCCCTGGCATCTTTGAGAAACTGGGGCGTGGAGTATGCCTTTACGATTAACTGGCATGCTGAATACCGGCATAACCGGGCAATATTGGAAGCGGTGAAAGAAGCCCGCAGAGAAACCGGTTTAAAAGCCTACACCTGCCTGGCGGAATACCAATCCCGAGAGTTCAAGCTTCAAGGGGATGAAGAGTGCATTTTGCTGCATCAGATCCCAGTGCCTCCGGGGTCGGCTGACAATCCTCCGGACCTGCATGCCGGAGCCTTAGAAACCGGGATAATGCTGAACTACTTTCCGAACCAGGTCAAAAGTGAGATAGTAAGATCGCTGCCATCGCCAGGAGTAACAATTGCTGACTTAACGGAGGCTGTTAAGGGGAGGGTCGAGACCCGTAAACTGATTCCCGGCGGATATTTTGGCGAGCCAGCCAAATATAATCCGGAAACCGGGAAAGCCTATATGGAAGCGAAAGTGCGAGCTATTGTTGAATCGATTGAGAAGGCAGTTAGCCTCGCACAGGATCAGTAAAATCCATTGAGAAGATTAGGATTGGTTGGAGACAGCACTTTACATAAGACAGTGTAACGCTAGATTTCAACTGTCTTGCATGAGTGTTAAGGAAAACGGGCGGGTTGAGAAACCCGCCCGTTCATTTTAAACAATGATGAAGGTCGATTACTTGGAACTTGACCTGCCAGGTTATTGGGAGCCCAGACCTCCGGTATAAGTAATAACATAGACCTGAACTTGAGCGGTAACCGGAGGATTGAGGGGTTGATTGTTATTATCGACTAATTGAACGGTAAAGGTATGGATGCCTACGGGAACGTTGTCCCAGGTAAAAGTAATAGAATTGGTGACGTTAAAGGTGCCTTCGCTGGTAACGGCAGCCTGTCCGGCAGCAGTGGGGGCTTGCACATCCTTGTAGTAGATGATCTTGCCCTGGGCTCCAATCGCAGGTGAAGCAGCCGTGGAAGGAGAGGCAGCCGGAGATATTATAGCCGGAGATGGGCTGGGAGCACCTGCATTCGGATTGGGAGTAGAGGCTGCCGCAGCAAGAGTCCCGGAAGGTGAAGGCGAAACGGAAGGTGAAGGAGTTGGACTGGGGGTAGCACCGGGGCCCAGGTCAAAATTGGTTACCTTAACCGTAATGGCGATGTTTCCGGCCTTCATAATGGCACCGTTTTTAGGTGTCACAATAGTAATCCGGGGATTAGTATCGGCAGTAATGGTGACTGTCTGGACTACCGGCTTTTCCAGAGGGGTATTATCATTGTTGACTAATTGTACTGAGAGGGTGTGAGTCCCGGGAGCGACGTTTTTCCAGGTATAGGTAGTCTGAGAAGAAGCCGCAGGTGAACTGGAATCAGTGGTAGCCGGCTGGCCGGCTGTAGCAGGCGGGGCGGTATCCAGGTAATAAATCAAGTGGCCCTCTCCGGGAGTATTGGCCTGACCAATCTTGTCTACCAGGTTGAAGTTGACAGCTTCTGCGGTGACGGCGAGGTCTCCCGCTGCTATAGAGGTTCCAGTGGTGGGACTGACAATCTTAACGGCTGGGCTGGTAGAGTTCAACTTGAAACCAATCACCGAGGGAACTCCAGTCCCCGCCAGGGGCCAGACGATAGTATCGCCAACCACAGCAGGCCAGGCATTAACTCCGGCAGGGGCCTGATAGCTCCAGACTTGCTGGCCGGTGCTGCGATTGAAAGCGTAGAGCATACCGTCATAGGTACCGGTGAAGACCAGATCATTGACCACGGTGGCTCCGCCAAAACCACCACTAGGGAGTTTAACATCCCAGAGAACTTTCCCGGTATTGACATCAATGGCTTCCATATCAGAGGTAGCTTCCTTTAAAGGATGCAGTTTATAGGTTAAACCATTGGTAAAATCGACGGCCAGGTTATTGGCAATAAGGTATATAGTCCCATCGGCATAGGCCATCGGGGTTTCTACTCCTCCCAGGATACCGGGCAAGACGGTGATAGTGCCGTCGGTAGGATAAGAGGACAGAAGATCATTGCCGTTATGTTCGCCGGCAGCGGTCTTCCAGACCAGAGCTCCGGTTTCTCGATTGACAGCACAAACCTGTCCCATTTTTCCAGCGCCAATCACAATATCCTGTTTTTTGCCGGCATAGTCGGCAGTAGCCAGTATGGGAGGCGCCTGCAAATCAAAATCCGAGATATCGTGGGGAAGGGCCTGGTAATACCAGGAGAGGTCACCGGTCTGGTGATTCAAGGCAAGAAGGCTACTAGTATAAAGATTGGGACCGGGACGACTGCTGCCATTAGGCCAATCCTGATCGATTCCGGTAGCTTTAGCCTGTCCGGGGAAAGGTGCAGGATTACCGATTCCCCAAAACATTTTACCGGTAGCAGTATCGACGGATGGGGAATACCAGGCCCCGCCGCCGCTATTGATTCCGGGAATATTCGTAATCCAATCAGTGGGATAAACAGTATTGAATTTCCAGATAATTTTTCCAGTTTCCTGATCGAGGGCGTAAAGGACTCCCATGCCGCCTCCGGCATAAAAGACCCCGCCATTGCCGGGGACGGTGGAGATATAGACCATGCCGTCATAGACAGTGGGCTGCATATCGATGCCATTGACACCCTGAGAGGGGTCCCGGTTAATATCCACCAGGGTAGTCCGCCAGACCTCTTTACCAGTGGCAGCGTCCAGAGCAACCACATCATAAGGTCCGGCGCTCATAAAGACTTTGCCGTAGGCTACAGAGACGCCGTTAGGCCCGACATTAGTCAGGTTATAAACGGTCTGCCATTTCAACTCTCCAGTAGCCAGGTCTAAAGCAAAAACATTGTTACCCATATCCTGAATGTATACCGTATCACCCATGATGATGGGGTTAGTGGAGATAGAACCGAAGGTGCTGAGACCGGAAGGAACATTATGCACCCAGGCGGCTCCCAGGGTAGCAACATTGGAAGAATTGATCGTGGAATTAGTGGTAGCGCGGGTATTGGAATAATCCTGGTTAGACAAGGGCCAATCCTGGGAATATTGGCTGATTTCGGGAGGAGTTGCGCCCGGGATAGGCGAGACAGCGGGTGATCCAGCAGGTGAGGCCGCCGGACTTTCAGTTGGTGAAGGTGTCGGTCCCTCAGTCGGTGATATCGTTGCCTCCTCAGTAGGAGAAGCGGTTACCCCCTCAGTGGGTGGAGAGGAGGTTCCGGCTGTGGGTGTGGTTGAAGAGGCATGTGAGACAGTCGCGGTCGGTGTAGCTGGAGTGGCGGCGGATACGGAGACTAGAGATAGACTGCTGATAACTAAGGCCAGAATGAGAATGATGAGGAAAATAATGCGGGGAATAAAATGATTGAAGATTTTCATCGTCGAACCTCCTGAGAATAATACCCGATGATTTAATGATTGCCTAACTCTAATTGTATTGTGAGCCGTCTGGGTATTTATCCGCCTGGATACTCAGATATAACCGCAATTTTCAGGAGGCAGGCTAGATATTTTAAAGGGGCAGCATTGGATAGACTTGAACCAGTGGTGAAGAGTATGAGCGATAACACGATAAAATCCAGAAGATTGGAATCAGCAAATTCAGAAGTCTGGCGAGAGAAATGCGGTATGTTGGAAGCCGCCAACACTTAGAGAAATAAAGGGTATTCAAAGGGGCCGGTAAAAAGATTTTAAAAAATAGGGAAAACATGATCTAAATTGACAAGGTATAATGGCTGGCATATGCTGGAGAAAAGGGATGAATTTCAATAATACCAGGAGATAGAAAATGATTAGTTTTGAATTGACGCCGGGACAGGAAAAAATCAAGGCAGAGGCAGCGGAATTTGCGAGGAAGTGGATAGTACCCCGGGCGGCTGAGATTGACCGGACGGATGAGTCACCGATCGATATCTGGCAGGCAATGAGTCAACCGCCATATCGCTATACCGGAATGCATATTCCGGAAGAGTATGGGGGCTGCCCCCGATCTCTCCTGGACCAGGTTATCATCATAGAAGAGATTACCGCCGTAGGTAAGAGCCCGGTCTGTACGATTCTATGGCAGATCACCGGGCTGGGCACGGCTTCGATAGTGCATAATGCCAGTGAAACTTTAAAGAAAAAATATCTGCCGATAGTAGCCAGAGGCGAAAAAATGGGGGCCTACAGTCTGACAGAACCGGGAACGGGTTCAGATGCCTCGGCGATCCAATGTAAAGCCCAGAAAGTAAAGGGCGGCTATTTGATCAACGGGCGGAAGCGTTATACCAGTTTTGCCCATGAATCGGCTTATCTCATTTTGTTTGCAGACCTGGAGTCAGTTGGCATCAGCGCATTTGTGTTTCCGACAGATACGCCGGGATACCGGGTGGTAGAACGAATCCCCTGCATGGGGCTGAGAGGACACCAGGACGAAGAGTCGGAGTTTAAAGATTGCTGGATTCCGGCCGAGAATATAATCGGGCAGGAAGGCAAAGGGCTGAGATACGCTTTAAAATCCCTGGACCAGACCCGGACGACTTTGAATGCCGGTTTTATCGGGCTGGCGCGGGCCTGTTTAGATGAAGCGGTGAGCTATGCCAAAGTGCGAAATACCTTTGGGAAGCCCTTATTTCAACGGCAGGCCCTCAGCTTCCCCCTGGCAGAAATTGCGGCCCAAATCGATGCGGCGCGACTAATGAATTTCCAGGCAGCCTGTCTGCATGATCAGGGCAAAACTCATACCCTGGAAACTGCCAAAGCCAAAACGCTGGCGACGCGAGTAATGCTGGAGGCGGCGGATATGGCGGTTGAGGTGCATGGAGGGTTCGGGTGCACCGCCAGACATATTGTTGAGCGTATGTACAGGGACGCCAGAATCTGGTCTTTTGCACAGGGTACTCCGGAAATGATGGACTACATCATCTCCAGAGATCTGTTCGGAAAATATGAAATGTAGTGGGAAGATGAATTCAAAAATAATCAATAACCAAGATCCAATAATTAAAAATGAAGCAGGATAATTATTAGCGACTAGCCATTAGTGTTTAGCAGAGAAAGGTCTTTCCTTGATAAGGAAAGACCTTTTACTATGCAGTCAAGCCGGGGAACTTCAGGGCCACGATTAACATGACCATTTGCATCAGATTCCAAAGTGAGTGCAGGCAAATGGAACTCCACAAAGAATTGGTTTTATACCTCACGATCCCCAATATCAGACCCAGAATAAAGACAGTGGCGATTCCCCAAATATCATATTGCAAGGCATGCAAAAGAGCGAAAACAAGGGATGTAATAAGGATAGCCCCGGCGGGTCCCAGACGGGATTGTCTGAAGCCGACAAAGAGGAAACCGCGGAAAAAGCTTTCTTCAAAGACCGGAGCAAAGATGACGACAGCAATCCAAAATAAAACCGGCCAGCGGCTGTTTTGATAGGCATCCAATATCAAATCAGATCCCTGTTCAGGGGTATAAATTTGCTCCAGACCGATAACGAGTAGACTCAAAGCCACAATGATTAGCAGTATTACCAGAATGGTTCTGAAGCTGATAGGCTTAAACCCCAGATAATCTTTCAGCGAAATACCTTGACGGAGTTTAACAAAGACCACTATCATCCCCATACCTGCAAGGCCGGAAACGATAGTAGCTACAGAGATCAGCAATCCATTGGTAGTCAAATCTGTAATGAGCCTGAAAGGGTCCAGATTGGGGTTAAGAGCCATCTGGTGAACTATGACAATAAGTCCGAAAATGACAGTGACGATAGCTTGAGCCACAAAATAAACTCCAAAAATAGCGGCTCCAAAACCTACCGTAGGCCAGGCTTCCCAAAACGGCGATCTGGGTTTTGGGGGTATTTTCTCGACTATACCATCAGGTACTCCATTGGTAACGGGAAGAATTTCAGCCGACTGGTGCTCCGGCGACGGGTTAGTTGATGGCGGGGCTACCGGCGGCAGATTCTCAAACTGCATGGAACCTCCTGCGTCCGATGAAAATGAGACTATATTGAAAATAATACCACAATCCGCTTCGCGTCGTAATCCAGGGTTTTTTTGAGTTATAAAATAAATATAGGATGCAGGATAGTAGAATCACTAATAAGCCGATCGTACTTGACAATCATAATATTTTCAGCTAATGTAGGGAAACCCGGCTGATAGTGAGCTTAACCCGAGGACGATAATATTTAAACTTATCCGTAGTGCCCCGGGTTAGCAGCCAATTAAGCTGTGAAATAGTCCTGGAGAAGGGAGGCCAGGCGATGAAGAAAAAGACCTATCCGTTTATCTTTGCCGGTAAAAAGCAGCCGTTTGCCAGATCAGTAGTGGCCGGCGATCTGGTCTTTCTTTCCGGAATGACAGGCCGAATTGTGGAGACCGGGGAGCTAAGCTCAGAGAGTTTTGCGGACCAGATGAGAACGACCCTGGACAAAATCCGAGCGGCGCTCACCGAAGCCGGTACTTCCATGGACAATATTATCAAGATGACGATCTATTTAAAAAATGCCAGTGACAGCCAGGAGATGCAGCAGATCGAAAAGGAATACTGGCAGAAATATGCTCCTCATCTATTAGAGGAGCCTCCCTCCAGCACGTTGATCCAGCCCCTGTCACTGATCCATCCGAATGTTTTAATAGAGATCGATGTGATTGCCATCATGGCGCATTGAACAGGGCTAATCAGCCAGGGCGTTTTCAATGATATCAATCCGCTTCAAACGATTCCGGTTGTCCATCTCAATGGCGACGAGGTCAACCCTCCAGGATTCCGGTAAATTAGTATGGTGCTGGAGATAATGGTAAACTGAATTTTCCAGATGGGAAACCTTGGCCGAAGTCAAAGACTCTTCGGGAGCGCCGAAACCCGGATGGGACCTGGAGCGTACTTCGACAAAGACCAGGCAAGACTGATGGCGGGCTACAATATCGATTTCACCATAGAGACAGCGATAATTGGTTTCCAAAATGCGGTAGCCTTTCTTTTTCAGAAAGTTACAGGCCAATTGTTCACCCTGCGAGCCGATTTCTTTACGCTGCATTTTTATTCAAGATATCGTCAAAGGACAATTGGGCGAGGTTTTTAACCGGTTGGAAGAGACGGCGATGGATGGGTGAAGGCCCCAATTTCTTCAAGCAAGCGACATGTTCTTCCGTGCCGTAGCCCCTATGGCGGGCCAGGGCATAACCGGGGTATTTACGGTCCAGGTCTACCATCAAGTGGTCTCGAAAGACCTTAGCGACGATAGAGGCGCAAGCGATAGAAAAACAGAGGGTATCCCCATTCTCGACACCTTTTTGCGGCAGAGCCAGACCGGGGATGGTCAAGTAATCGATAAGGACAAAGTCCGGCTGCGGCAGCAGCCCCTCAAGGGCCCTCTTCATGGCCAGTCGCACCGCCCCGGTCATCCCCAGGCTATCGATCAAATAAGATTCTACAGCGCCGGTGCCGATAGAGACGGCCGTCTCGTGGATACAGGGAGAAAGGTATTCGCGTTGTTCCGGCGACAGGAGTTTACTATCTCTGACCTGTTTATACCAGGCCGGATGCTTATCCAGAGGCATGATCACGGCTGCCGCCACCACCGGTCCTGCCAGACAGCCCCTGCCAACTTCATCAATACCGGCCACCAGATGATAGCCCTTCTCAGTGCAAAGCTTCTCTTCAGTCAATTTCAGACCGGGAATAGTGTTATGCAGTTTCTTCAATAATGCCTCCCCCTAATACCAGGTCTTCCTGATAAAAAACTACAGATTGGCCGGGTGCGATGGCTTTCTGCGGTTCGGCAAACTCTACCTCCACCCGGTTATTCCGGACTTCGATAACACCTTTAACCTCAGGTGAACGATAACGGAATTTAAGGGTCACCAATATCTTGCTTTCAGGCGGCTGCCCGGAAATCCAGTTTAATTTACCAGCCGTTAACCGGCGTTTGAAAAGATGGGATTGAGGCCCTATGACCAGACGGTTGCTCAGGGTATCCAACTGTATGACGTATAAACGTTCAGAAGCGCTCACTCCCATACCCTGTCTCTGACCGACAGTATAATAAGCCAGACCAGGGTGCTGTCCCAACACCTTACCGTCAATATCCACGATTTCTCCCGGCACCGGAGCCAGATTCCGGCTTAAAAAAGCACGGCTGTCATTGCCGGGAATAAAGCAAATATCCTGGCTTTCTTTGTGGTTTGCCGCCGGCAAGCCCAGCGAGGCAGCCAGTTGTTTGACTTCAGCTTTATTCAGGCCGCCCACCGGGAAGAGAATCTGCGCAAGATCAAGCTGATTTAAGATATAGAGAAAATAAGATTGATCTTTAAGACGGTCGATGCCTTTAAGCAAACGCAAGCCTGGCGAAGAGTTTTCTATCCGGGCATAATGACCGGTAGCCAGGAAATCGCCCCCCATTTGGCGTACTTTTTCTAATAATAACCCAAATTTAATAGACTGATTGCACCGGATGCAAGGATTGGGAGTATGTCCCAGACGGTATTCCTCTAAAAAATAGGTAATTACCCGTTCTTTAAAATCAGTTTCCAAATTTACATAATGCAATGGAATTTGGAGCAAACGACAGGTCTCTTCCAGGTCCGCAGCAGCCCGGTCAGAGGCCGGCTCGGTTTTCGGAAAAAGTCGAAGGTGAATTCCCGAGACCTGGTAACCGGCTTCTTTCAACAGGTGAGCGCTGACGGAGGAATCGACCCCTCCGCTCATGGCGACAAAGACATGTATTGACATGATCCCATTATAGGACAAAAGAATAATAAATACGAAGAAGGATATCTCGAAATAAGAAGATAACAGAGCCTTAAATTGGGATCCGGGTTTGAAACCAACGCAGGTTAACTTTATTATTAGGAATATAATAGCTCTTAGAGGGTGAAATGCTTCAGCGCATTATTGCAATACAGTCATAAGTCATTGAGAGACATTTAATCGTGGGCTTCTTGAACTACCCACTGTTGGATAGCCTCGTTGTAGGTGAGATAGAAAAACTTATTATCAGTAGTCCGGATGCGGTAGCATTTCTCGACAGATGAATTTTCAATTCTAACAACCTCCCCTACCTGGTATTCGATTCCATGATAAATAAAAGACGGTATCTCCATATTAGTTCAGTTTTAGATCCTTAATATTATCATTTCTCAATACTTGAGGACTCGACTTGAAGTAATAGAGCATAATAACGCATTTATTTGTTAGCTATACTATACCATATAATAGCTTTGCATAACATACGGTCTAGATGTGCCTTCTAGTCCGGAATAGGTTAACCTAACACCGAGTCTAATGATACGGAGGTCGCCTGTGACTCAAGAGATCGAGGGTAAACACGATACGCAACGAATATACCTAACATTCCAGGAAGCTCAAGGATTTCTCGGAGTAAGTCATCAGACCGTTTACCGGCTAATGAAGCAAGGATTAATCTCACACAAGATAGGTAAGAAAAGGGTCTTTCTGAAAGAAGAACTGATCCAATGGATTAAAGAGCATTGAGACTTGAGAAACCTGATTCAGATTTTTAGATTTAGTCATTAAAAATAATTTCATATCAACTTGCACTCCAATTTTTTCAGCGATTCCAGCTCCTGAATAACCTGGCACAGCCCCCAAAGGAAAGTCCCTTTAATGGAGACAGTTCCGGTTGTCTTTTTTCAGGTTTAGCCTCGCTTAAAATTTGCGTCAAGAAATAGTTTATATAATATATTTGTGAACCAAATTAGTGAGGAGGGGTGGAAATGACAACCAGGGCGAGCGTTAAGACTGAGGGTGTCAAGATTAAAGAGGACTTAATTCTTTTATTGAACCAGGCTTTGGAGTTGGAACATGCCCAGAGGATTCAATATCTTTCCCATCGGGAACTGATTGACGGCACCGGCGCTGAACCATTAATGGCCAGGTTGAAGGATAATGCGGATGATGAGGCGGGGCATGAAGCCAGATTCAGGACGCTGATTGGCGATTATCTGGGCGGTACACCTACGATGAGCATTGGGGAAACTCATCCGGCGAAAACGATCGAGCAGATTTTACAGACTAACCTGAATGATGAGCGGCATGCCGTGGATGTCTATAAAGGCATTATGGCGAAAGTATCCCAAATGAAGGATCAGCTGAAGTATGAGTATTTTCAGATCGAGCACGAGATAAGGCATATTATCATGGAGGAAGAGGAGCATATCGCCGAACTCAAGATTCTGCTGGCGCAGAAGTAGGGACGAAGAGAAAGGTGATGGGGACGAGCCCGAGAAGGATTGGAGGCAACCGGTAAAATGGATGCGATGGCAGTCAAAGCAGTAGAAGTGGGGCGAGCCAGTGAGTTGAGTCCCGGGCAGATGAAAAGGGTGGTGGTCTCAGGACGGGAGATTCTGATTGCCAGGGTGGGAGACAGATATTATGCAGCAGATAACCGGTGTCCGCATATGGGCGGAAATTTATCGCAGGGAACTCTGGATGGCACGGTAGTAACCTGTCCGCGCCATGGATCTCAGTTCGATCTCAGCAACGGTAACATCATCCGCTGGACGACCTGGCCGTCAGTCCTGGTAGCCGCAGACCAGATCAGATCGAGGAAGCGCTCTTTACGCATCTACCCGGTGACAGTCCAGGAAGATAAAATCAGGTTGACCTTGTAGGCGAATCCAGAGATTAACTCGAAAAGGAAGCCGGATGGATGTTGCCTTATGACCAGCCGATCTTACTGGTAATTTAGGATCAGAGCCATCTGGAAAGAGCTGTCCAATATTTAATAAGAATTGGTTACGATTGGATAGCCGGTTTTCTAAAAGACGGTATAGAAGGCTGGTATAATGCCGGTTTCCCATTGACTAAGGATCAGGGAAGAGAATAAATTCTGCCAGTCTATAGAGAGGCCGAAGTATTGGCTGCGGCATGAAGCTTGAGCCAATCTTCATGGTGGATTACCATCAGGATAAAATGGCGTTTTTCACGGGATAAGGTTCCGCAGTCTTTAAATCCGCATTTATGGAAGCATTTTTGAGCCCGGAGATTCCAGTCCAGAGTGGTCAGGTAAATCCGCTCCAGGCGAGTCTTTTGAAAGATGTGGTCAAGCAGCAGAGTGATGGCCTCGATACCATAACCCTGGTCCCAGTACCGGCGGTTGCCGATCATAATGCCCATTTCAGCTTTGCCTTCATTATTATTAACGTTATAATAAACGCAATTGCCGATATGTTCGCCTTGTAGAGTATCGATAGCAAACTCAAAGCGATTATGGGTGGGATAGCATAACTCAAAGTTGTACTCAGAGACGTACTGCTCATAAGGCATATGCAGACTTTCAGCAGCATCCAATTCAGACAACTCGGGATCAACCTGCCAGGAATAATCCTCTTTGGCGTCTGAAAGCCTTTTTAAGCGAAGCCGGATTCTTTTGCCGTTACTATTCACAGCCATTAAAAATCGTCCAGATATTAACATCTCAAGTCAGACAGTCTGCTTCAGGTCAGGATCACTTCAGCCGTTCGGCTTTTTGCCTCACCCAGGATTGAGTATTACGGTTGTAATCCGCTCCGGATCATAGAGAGGCCCAGGAGCGGCAGACTGGCTGGTTGAACAGAACTTCCAGAATATTTTAACATATCAGAACAAAGAATCATCTTCCGCATCAATTTGTTTTAGAGCAGCTTCAGCAGCTTCACTGACAATTTCATCCGGGCTGTTCAGGCATTTCAGCAACTGTTGCTTAGCCTTAGCCCCGCCGATTTTACCCAAAGCAGCAATCGCTGCTTGCTGGACTTCCGGGTCTTTATCCTGAATGAGTTTGATAAGGTAAGGAACAGCCTCATCATCACAGATCTCACCACAGGCTCCGGCGGATTCATAGCGCGAGTTCGAATCGGGACTGGACATTTCTTTAATCAGGATAGGCATCCACAAAGAATCACAATTTCTTCCCATGGCATAAATAGCGCTGCTCTTTAACTTAGGGTCATTGCTCTTGTAAGCTTTCTCAATGGCATTTTTCACTTCCGGCAGGGAAAGCGGAGCGGCAGCTTCCAGGGCCCGGCGCCAGACCTCTTTGGGTTTGCTATCATCAACAATAATAGCCAGCAAAGCCTGAGAGACGCGGCTGGAGCTGGAAGGCCCCAGTTTTTTCAGCTCTGCCAGCAGGGCATATTTGCTAAGGGATTTTGCTGCGGCCGCCTGGACAGCTTCAGAGCTATCCTCATTGAGCATTCGGATGAAAGGAAAAATAAGGGTAGTTTCCTCGTTTTCCCAGAGTCCCTCAATAGCCTTAGTTCTGACCTCAGCGTCCGGATCCCTTAAACAATTCTTAAAAATGCTATCGAAATTAAGCTCGAAGTTATCTTCAGCCAGTTCCAGCAGACGGCTGATAATTTTACGCTTCCGGTCCACCTCGATAGTCGGCCAAACTTGAGACAGGTAATTTAACTCATCAGGATTGATGTTGGATAAATCGGCCAGGCTGGCATTGACCAGCGATTTCTCAGAGTTAGCCATGTCACTAATAGTTTGTTTAATATTAACAGGTACCGCCTCCATAGCGCTAAGATTCCTCCTCCTCTTCTCCATCCTCTCCGTCATCTTCTTGACCCTGTTCCCAGATAGGTTGAGTAAAGTAATCGATGTACTGGCCCATAGCTTCAGCCGCAGCCTGTTTCATTTTTTCGCGGGTCTCTTCAGCAACTCTGGCCAGATCGACAAAATCAACTTCAATGTCCAACATTTTGGTTAAAGTTCTGAGTACTGCCAGAGATGCCATAGGATTGGGCATGCGGGAGGCATACATGGGTACTTCGCCCAAAAGACACATGCCGTTAATTTCTCTCTCCTTAGCCACTCCCAGCAGCAGACCATTCAGCCCGGCAATCTGAAGATTGCCTTTCTGCTTCAGATTCAGCCTTTTAAGTTCCTGGACCATCGATTGATTAGTGCCGACCCCCCAAACCTTGGGCTGTTCAGTATGGTGAATGCGAGTCAAGGCTGCGGCGCAAGTATACACTCTCTGAACATGGAAATGTAGAGCCACGTCCAGGATGCAATTGGCCAACTCATAACCTTTGCTAGCAGGTTGATCGTCACCCATGAATAAGATTAAATCATCTCCGCCCTTCTTATCGTTTTTACGATAATAAAATTTACTTTGGGGGAATTGCGGGGCTTCGATAATACTATCTTCGACCAGCACCCCCGTGGGATCAAAAAAGTTGGCGGCTTGAATTTCAGCCAGGTCCTTAAAATATAATTTAGAGGTCAGGTAAGTGGCGATAATAATAGCGACGTTGCCGACGCCGGGCCAGACTGCCAGTAAATTAGGGTTGTTTAACTTGGGACGGGCGGATATTTTAATTAAATCTCTCATCATAGATATTTCCCTATTCACTCTTCGCAGCGCTGCTGCGAAAAACAGAATCTACAGACTTATAATCACTTATGCCAATGTATCCAACAGATTCCATTCTCGTTCACCGGAGGAATGGAGGTAAATTTTAAGTTAACGCGGTTTTTCTCCGTACTATTTTACATTATATCCATGATCATGGCGAATAATATAGTTCTCAATCAAGAGTCTGATATTTACAACTGATAATCCCGAGATAAAAAACAGGCTTAAATCCCTAAAAGATTTTCCGATCCGTCTGGAAAAATGTCTGGGATTAAGCCCTTTTGTTCAAGTACAAGATACCAGGACACTATGATCCGCATATAATAATACCAGATTCTGGCAGAGATGGAATAGTATGTGAAAACCAACCAATAGTGAAACCCTAAACCCTAATATCTAAACTCTAAACAATATCAAAATTCGAATAACCAATGACCAATGACCAAGAAACAATAACCCAAAGGGCTACTTGCTGGCAACGGATAGACTGGCACAGAAAATGTGCGGAGTCCGGATGCTGCCGCCGACCCATTTAGACTCCTTTCCCAGTGCGGCAATCTCCTTTAAAGCCTGGTAGATATTTCCGGAGACCATAGTATTTTTAACCCGGCCGACGATCTTCCCGTTTTCAATCTTATATCCCAATAAAACATTCCCGCTGAAATCGCCACCCAGGACGTTGCCCTGTTCCGCACCCATAAGCTGTTCGACGATCAGGCCTTCCCGGATATCCTGAACCATTTCCTCGAAAGTAGTTTCAGCGGTGTTGACGATAAGGGCGGAGGATGAGGGAGACATGATGCCTCCCCGGCCGCGGGAACCGTTTCCGGTGCTTCTGGCATGGGCCTGCCCGGCAGTCTGCAGGTCATAAAGGAAATTACGAACGACGCCGTTTTCGATCAAGGGGGTGCGCTGGCTGGGAACGCCTTCATCATCGCAGGGACGGCTATTAGGAGCAAAGGCGATGGTGGGGTCATCAAAAACCGTGAGCCGGGAATCGAAAACAGACTCTCCTAACCGTTTCCCGATGGGTGAAGCGCCCTGAAGGACGGTCTTGCCATTAAAGGCGGACAACAAAGCGGGAATAAAAGCACTGACGACGCCATCCGGAGTAAAGATTACCGGCATCTGACGGCTGGGGACAGCAGCCAGGTTTTTGGCTAATTCAAGCTGTCTTAAGACGACATCCGTAATCGCCTTCGTATCCCGGAGCGGACGGCAGGACTCCTGGCCATCGCCCACAAAAAGCATATCCGTATCCCGTACGAGAGTACCGCCGACACCGATGCCAAAGGTGGTTTTTTGATATTCGGCGTGTCCTCCCCGGGAATTAATAAGTTTAAGGGACAGGGAATCTTTGGAAACCCCGGCTTCACAGATCAGGCCGGGAGTATATTGCAAGAGAGGCTCGATCAATTTTTGACCCAACTCGATCATTTCCGGAATCGGTACAGATTCGACATCGGGGTCCCGGACATCCACCTGCGGAAAAGTGACAGCAGAAGGAAAAGTAAATTGAGCCGGCATACCGAATTGGGAGGTTTCGACAGCCGTATCGACTAATTTCCGGCTATCGATCTGGCCGCTGGCGGCGGCATAGCCCAAGCGACCGTTTTTAATAATGCGCAAGGAAACGCTGGTGCTCTGTTTGCTCTGGATAGTCTTGAGGCGGTTGGCTTCAAAGTGGACCGGTGTTTCTTCCGAGGATATCCAGAAAACCTCAGCCTCTTCGGCGACTTGACGGGCTAATCTTAAAATATCTTCCATTATTTGCCTCCAATCAGGCAATGCTGAATTCTAATATGCGGGCTGCCGTTAGAGACGGGCAAAGGCGATTGGCCGCCCTTGCCGCAACCGCCGCCCTGGTTCATATCCAGGTCGTTTCCGATGGCATCGATATTCATCAGGGTCGTAAAAAGGTTGCCAGTCAGGACTACCGGGCGCAAGGTCTCAGCGATCCGGCCGTTACGAATCATATAGGCTTCACCAGCGGAGAAGGTAAACATCTCCATGCTGGTGGTTCCGCCGTACCAATTCTTGACATAAATACCCTCTTTAATATCCGAGATCATATCGTTAAAAGAGACCTGCCCCGGTTCGATATAGGTATTGGTCATACGGACGATCGGGGGATAGCGGTAGCTGATCGCACGAGCGTTACCGGAGAGAGGCTCATTCATTTTTGCGGAAGTTTCCCGGGAGTGAAGCCGGCCGGTCAAGACCCCTTCACGAATGAGATAGGTCTTGGTGGCAGGAATACCTTCATCGTCGTATTTATAACTGCCGCGCAATCCAGGAACGGCGGCCCCATCCACGACATTCAACTGCCGGCTGCCGAAGGTTTTGCCAAGAGCCATGATCTGACGCAGTTGCGGATTTTCGTAGACATGATCGGCCTCGGATAAATGCCCGAAGGCTTCGTGAATAAAGACTCCGGCCAGGATCGGGTCCAGCACGACGGTGTATTCTCCGCCTTTAGCCTGAGGAGCGGAAAGCATGTTGACCGCGTTTTGAGCGGATTCCCGAATCTGGTTATGGAGTCCTTTGATACTATTGAAATCGCCCCGGCTGCCCAGACTGATTCCAGCCTGCTGCACTTCTCCTCCATCAGCAGCGACTGCCATGGTACGCAGCATGACATCAGCCCGCTCCTGCTCAATAAAACTGCCGGTAGAGTTGATGTAAGAATAGCGGCGGATGCCGTCGCTATAACCGATCACGGAAGTCTGGAGCTTGGGGGTGCTCCAGATAACCTCATTATATTCATCCAGAACCTGTTTTTTCTCAGCCAGGGGGGTATCGACCGGATTGGGGAGGAGTCCGTCACGCACCCGGTCGACGATAGGCCGAAACGGGTTGAGCCTGACATCGCCGCCACTAATGAGGCGGGCCTGTTCGACAGCCTGTTGAGCTTTCTGTTCCAGGTTATCCAGGCTATTGAAGCTGACGAAACCCCAGCCGCCCTTGACCAGAGCGCGCACGTTGCCGCCGACAGCACTGGTCTTATCCGTGGATTCCAGTTCCTTACCGCGATAAGTCAGATGGCTGGCTTCGCTTTCCTCAAGGTGGACCTCGATATATTCAGCAGCAAATTTAGTGATGATGCCGGCCAGTAAATGTCCGGCTTCTCTAATATTCATGCCAGTACCTCGGATAATAGTTTTTAGCTATTGGTTATCAGCTTTTAGTTAATTATAAGGTTTAACAGTGATAGCGCTAGTTTTAACTATGGATTTTGAATTATTTTCCGGGCTCTGATAAAGAGCACTTAATTTAAATGATATGCCCTATTTGGCCGGATGACAAGATAATTGATACGATTATCAATAAGGTTCAGGATAAGATAAGCTAAAAGAAGTAGTCCAAAAGGAGGAGAAGATAATGATAGTCTACAGTAGACAGTTGTCAGTTTGCAGTCGGAAGAAGGAGATGAGATAGGAGAGTGTGACTGAGGAATTATGGCAGTAAAAAATTTTGTTTAATGAGAAGGAGTGGCATATACTAAAAATATCGAGGAATAAACGAATAATGCAATCTGAATCATGGCGAAGGAATCTCTACACCATTGCCATAGCGGAATTCTTAGTTATCATGGGCTTCAGTCTATACAGTCCCCTGCTGCCCATTTACATGCAAAAATTGGGGGGCTTAAGCTCTAACGAGGCGGCTTTATGGTCGGGAATTGCAACAGGAGGCTCCGGTTTAGCCATGGTAATCAGTGCCCCGATCTGGGGAACCATAGCCGACCGGTGGGGCCGCAAACCCATGCTCCTGCGGGCGCAGTTCGGAGCCGCGGGGGTGGTAGCCCTATTTTTGATGGCCCCTAATATTTATCTTTTAACAGGTTTTCGGATTGTCCAGGGGGTCTTCACCGGCACGGTGTCGGCGGCTTCAGCGCTGGTGGCCTCCTGTACTCCCCGGGAAAAACTGCCCAACAGCATGGGGATCCTGATGGGGGCAATCTTTGCCGGACAGACGGTGGGACCTTTAGCAGGGGGATTTCTCGCAGATAATTTCGGATATACCGTGGCCTTTATTGTCACCAGTGGTCTCCTGGCCTCCGGAGGACTGATAGTACTTTTTCTGGCAAGAGAAAAATTTGAGAAGCCAACGAAATCGGAACACATATTGGGAAAAGGACTATTACGATTGGCCTTTTCTCGCCAAATCTTTCCTTTACTGCTGGTGCTGGCGGCATTGAGCATCGGCCCGCAGATAGTCTCTCCGGTACTGCCCCTGATCATTGCCGATTTACAGCCGGAAGGAGGGGCAGCCAGTGCGGCAGGGCAAGCCTTTGCGTTGCTGGGGGTAATTGCGGCTGCATCATCCCTGGTTTTCGGTCGCTTTAACGGCCGGGTATCCATCCGTACTATCCTGATGGTTTGCTGCATTGGGACGGGTCTGCTGTATCTCCCCTCAATATGGGCTAACTCGGCATTACAATTGGTCCTATTTTTCGGATTTACCGGGCTGCTCACTGGCGGAATTATGACATCCTCAAACTCTCTGGTGGGGTTGACAGTCCCGGCCAGTCAGCAAGGCATTGCTTACGGGCTGTCTCAGAGTGCCACTGCTCTGGGGGCGGGATTGGGGCCCTTTCTTGGAGGAGGTCTTGGAGCCGTGATGGGCCTAAGGTATATTTTCTGCATTTCCGCGGTTATTTTTGGACTGGCGGGATTTCTGACCTACAAACTCATTCCTGAGACTTTGGGAAAGCGGAACAGATCTACAACAGAGAGCTAAAAATAAGGGCGAGGGAAGGGTAAACCAGTAATCTGGTAGCCGGCAGGGGAAAGACTAGCGATAATCGAAGAAGCCAGCCAGAAGCTGCTCGTAGACCTGAGTGGGATCGATATTTTTCAGCATTAATTTTCTACCGAAATTACCTTTCTTAAAGCTATCGGCCATCCAGTTCTGAATTTTTAAAGCCGCATCGACCTCATTAAATTGCCGGGCTACATAAATAGCGGAGGTATACTCATAGAGATCAGAAGGACGGATGATTTTTTTCTGGAATTCGGCGGCCAGGTCCGGCGGCATGAGTGCCAGAGCTTTCTGATAATTAGATTTGAGGATTTCCAGAATCTGGGCTTTCTGGAGCGGCATATATTTCTCCTGTCAGCAGGTATTTTTGATATTATAAAGGAAAGTGCAAATTAAATAAACTAGGCTTAATCAAAGACAAAACAGCCTTTCAGCAAGCCTCCATAAAAATCTTCAGGACGGATACCGGCGGCCACGAGTTTTTTATTAAAGGCCATAACGGTCACTTTGCGGCCGATTTTCCTCTGGGTAAGACCGGTCGAGGCCCGGCCTTCAAATTCGGTCGTAGTATGGATGTAAGGCGCCAGTTCCTCCAATTCTTTAAGAGGCAAAACCTTAGTTCGGAACTCTTCATGGAATTCAGCAGGCAACGATTTGACCATAGGGTCATAGTTTTTACGCATACACTGGACAATTTGTTCAGTAGTTAACATGCGGTACTCCTTTATTCCAGAATTATATTATCAATCAAACGGGTCTTTCCGAATTTAACTGCCATCGAGATAACAGCCGGAGGGCCAGCTTTTTCCAGTTCTGCCAGGGTCAGGGCATGAGCGATGCTGACATACTCTACTTTACCGAGGGGTTTTTGCCGGATCAAGTCCACCATCGCCTGGCGCAGCTTATTAGAGTCTCGTTCCCCTGCTGCCCACAAACTTTTAGCCAGGCTCAGGGACTGATACAATACCGGGGCTTGCTGGCGTTCTTCAGGGCTAAGGTAGACGTTGCGGCTGCTCAGGGCCAGGCCGTCCGGTTCACGCACTGTGGGGACAATGACTATTTCCAGGTTCATGTCCAGGTCTTTCACCATTTTCCGGACTACGACGCATTGTTGAGCATCCTTTTGACCGAAGTAGGAGCGGGTAGGACGAACGATATTAAAAAGCTTGTTGACCACGGTCGCCACTCCACGGAAGTGGCCGGGGCGAATAGCCCCCTCCAGGCGGTCGGTGACCTTGAGGACTTCCACCCAGGTATTAAAACCTTCGGGATACATCTCCTGGGGAGTGGGGAGAAACACAAAATCGGTGTGCTCTTTTTCCAGCATCGCAAAATCACGCGGATAGTCCCGCGGATAGCGGTCGAAATCCTCGTTCGGCCCGAATTGGGCAGGATTAACGAAGATGCTGACCGCGGTATAATTATTGGCCTCACGGGAGCGCCTGACCAGGGTCAGGTGTCCTTCATGGAGATAACCCATGGTGGGCACAAAGCCGACGGTGCCCTGTAATTCAGAGCGGATCTGTTTCATTTCAGCCACAGTTTTAATAATTTTCATAGCATAGTCCCTTCTATTAAGCTAAAAATCAAAATCTACAAAATTAAGCAACTCTACTGGCCTCTATAGTATACTAAACGATTATTACTGACAAGTGACAAACAGAATAACCGAGAATAGTTCAAGAAGAGATATGAAAAAGGGAGAGGCGAGCCTCTCCCTGGAATTATTTTTAACAGGGTTTATTTCAGATCGGCCAGCACTTCGGCATCGAGGGGGAAACTGTTGGCCTCGGTGGGGAAAGATCCGGATTTGACCTCTTTTTGATAATCCTCAACAGCGGTCTTAATGGAATCGGCCAGTTTCACATACTGTTTGGCATGTTTGGGGACAAAACCGCTGGTCAGACCCAGAACGTCATGGACTACCTGGACCTGCCCATCGCAGTCCGGCCCGGCTCCGATACCGATGGTAGGGATACTGACCTTGCGGGTAATGAGAGCGGCCAGGGGGGTCGGAACGGTCTCCACGACCATGGCAAAGGCGCCGGCTTGTTCCAAGGCGACGGCATCGTCGATAAGCTTTTGGGCAGCCTCCGGGGTTTTACCCTGGATCTTGCGGCCGCCCAACTGATTAATAGATTGAGGGGTCAGACCGATATGACCCATGACGGGAATGCCGGCGTCTACGATTCTTTTCACGGTTTCGGCGACTGTCACACCGCCTTCCAGTTTAACGGCAGCGGCCCCGCCTTCCTGAAGGAAACGGGCGGCATTGCGCAAGGCTTCTTTGACGCTGATGGTGTAAGTCATGAAAGGCATGTCGCCGATTACCAGGGCGCTTTTAACCGCCCGGGTGACGGCTTTGGTATGGTGGAGCATGTCTTCCATGGTCACCGGTATGGTAGTTTCATAACCCAGGACGACATTGCCCAGGCTATCTCCAACCAGGATCAGAGGTATACCGGCTTCATCGATGATCCTGGCTGTCAGATAATCATAGGCCGTCAGCATGGCGAATTTCTCGCCTTTTTGCTTCAACTCTTTCAACTGGTGGATTCTAACTTTCATTTAATTACCTCGCAATATATTTATGGCTTCATCCATCACACCCTTGGTATGGGTGATCCGGTTTTCAGCATCGACATAGACGAGTTTAGGATGATAATTCCGGCATTGCTCTTCTTCCATCTCATGGTAGGTCAGGATAATCACGATATCGCCCTTCGCAACCAGACGGGCAGCGGCGCCGTTCAGGCAAATTTCCCCTCCGTTCTCTTTGCCTTCGATGGCATAGGTATGGAAGCGAGCCCCATTATTAATATTGAGGATATGCACTTGCTCATAAGGTAAAATATCTGCGGCTTCCATCAATTTTTTATCGATAGTGATGCTGCCCTCATAGGCAATATTTCCATCCGTCACTCTGGCACGGTGGATTTTACTTTTTAGCATTGTGCGCATGTGTTTTCCCTCTCCGCGTAAGATTTTAAAGTCTGTTTCAATATATTTTCGAGCTCTTTAGCCTGAGACTCGTTAATTTTCCCTTTAGCGATAGCTACCGGTACAGTCTGCAAACCCATTTCGCAATAAGCCGGCAGGAGATGGGGAGCGGTCTCTTTCAGGGTATTTAAATGGATTTGAATGGTGCCGACATCCCCGCGGGCGATCGGGCCGGTCAGGGCATTAGGAACGCTTAAATTCTCAATATTGCTGATGGTTCCCTTCAACAGAGGCAGCAGGGCTTGAATGGCCAGATTACGTGGAATGCCGAAGCTTTCCCAGAGGTCCGTAGCCATTTTTATCAATGTCACCAGGTAATTGCTGGTCAAGACTGCGGCAGTATGGTAAGCGGCCTTGTCACCGGCTCCTAATTTAATCCAATGCCCATCCAGAGCCTCCGCCATAGCCTGCAATAGGGACAGCAAATCTCCTTCGGCTTCCAAAGCGAAAGTAGAGCCGGGCAGATTATCGACGGCCCTTTGAATGCTGGCAAAGGTCTGAAGCGGATGGAAAGAGCCGACGTGAGATCCGACGATACGAGCGGGTTCCAGAACATCCAGGGAATCGGCGCCGCTGCAATGAACAACGGACTGGGCTTTATGCCAGCGGACTTGATTGGCGATGATAGGAATAGTGTCATCCGGAGTGGTAATCAGAACCAGGTCGGCATTATCCGCCACCCCCTGGGGGATATCATAGATGGCGCCGCGGCCAATCATCCCGGTTAACCGCTCCGCAGAGGAGCGGCTGCGGCTGGCGACAGCCTCGATTTGATAGCCCTTCTGGCTTAAGCGTACAGCCAGAGCGGTACCTACTGTTCCTGCACCGATGATGCCTAATCTCAACAAGGTAATTCCCTCCTGTCCAAAAAAGGCAATAAAAAACCTTCTCGGATAGACCAAGAAGGTGCATCAACAGACTCAGCAACACTTTTATTGCCGTCTCGGTCGTTTCCGATCCAAGCGACTAACCCAACAGAAACCAGTCGATTCAGGATGCTCACCGCTCCGACTTTGCAGAGTCGATGGCTGAAGTATTCTTAGGTTTCTACTTGCATTCTAACAGCGAAAAATAAGGTTGTCAAATAAGGTCATTATATGACAATCGTATAGTAGATATCCAGACTCAAAAGATTCAGGATATTGAGTATTTTAAGCCAAGTTGGGTGCAAATATCCGGAGGCGTCTTGGAGAAAAACTTTGCGAGAGAATGAAAAAGATGATATGGCGTAAGAGAAAAAGGCTTTATAGACCGATACACAAAAAGAGTCTCATCCTGTATAATATGTTAGGAAATGCCCCTGTAGCTCAGTTGGACAGAGCAGCGGTTTCCTAAACCGCGTGTCGTGGGTTCAACTCCCACCAGGGGCACCAGTTATTGAAGATGCATTCCACTTTCCGGTAAATCCCCTACTATACATAACTGCAAAATGGCAAGAATTTGGCAAGAATTCGATTCTGAACCCATGTTCCTAAAATATTCCGGGGATCTTTTTAGCTTGAGAAAAATGAAAAGCGGTGTACCCATATTGGACAGTTGGCAGATGTCAAGAAGGCAAGAAGGCCAAAATCCGCCATCTAATTTAGCGAAGGCTGGTTAAGGGCGAAAACAGAGGTTTTTATTTTAACCGCTACGCCCAGTAACAAAGCCTGAATACCATTGTTCTAACCCAGGCGGGTTATTTTTAGCTCATTCCCGCCACTTTTTAAGGTAAATGCAACATTTTGACCTCTCAGAGGATAATTTCCAACCCCATTGCTTTTTTGAGCACTGTATTTTTGTTCCGATTAACATCCTTATTGGCGTAAGCTTCAGGCCGTATCACCTTCCATCTGTATTTGTCTCAGCCGCTGACGTAGCCCTACAAATATCAGATAGGCTGGATTATTACGGCCCAGACGGATAAATAGTTGACGGGAGTGCTGCACTACCCGGCCAGCCTGGCTAATTAGTCCGAAGCGCA
>Ga0153915_10000982_pt1 | contig 26337 bp, 25 predicted proteins | sample Opewatmetagenome_2_FD_107003 | JGI IMG/M metagenome (GOLD analysis project Ga0153915, IMG submission 107003) | Freshwater wetland microbial communities from Ohio, USA - Open water 3 Core 3 Depth 3 metaG | ecosystem: Environmental > Aquatic > Freshwater > Wetlands | place: USA: Ohio, Lake Erie...
ACAACCCTCGCCTTCGGCATCCTCTTCGGCGTGGTGGTGGCGATCGTGGGCTGGCGGCTTCTGCCGGCGCTGTTCTCGGTGATGCACACGCCGCCCGACGTCACCGAGCTCGGCCGGCTGTGGCTCAGCACCTACCTGATCGGCACGCCGCTGGTCTTCGGATTCTACGCCGCTGAGGCCGCGTTCCGGGCCTCGGGCGACACGCGCACTCCGCTCATTCTGCTCCTGGTTTCCGTGGTGATCACCCTGGTCATGGACCCGGTGCTGATCCTGGGCCTGGGACCGGCGCCGGCTCTGGGCATCGCGGGCGCGGCGATCGCCGCCGTCGGCACTCGGGCGCTCGTCCTGGCGCTGGGCTTCGGCGTGCTGGTACGGCGGCGCCTGCTCAGGCTCTCCGTATGGGATCCGCGCGCGGCACTCGCCGTGGCACGCATCGGGGCGCCGACGGCGGCGACCGGCATCTTCTTCAGCGCGGTCTACATCGGCCTGACGCGGATCACCACGCGCTTTGGCACTCCGGCCCTGGCCGCGCTGGGTGTGGGGCACAAGCTCGAGGGGCTCGCGTACCAGGTGGCGGTCGGCTTCGGGCTCGCGTCGGCCGCTATCGTGGGGCAGAACCTCGGCGCCGGGCGCGCGGACCGCGCGCGGCGGGCCGGGTGGCTGACGGCCGCGTACGCCTGCGCGGTGGCGTCCGTCGTCTGCATCGGGTTCCTCGCGTTCCCCGAGACGCTGGTGTCGGTGTTCAGCCGCGACGCCGCGGTGATCGCTGAGGGCGCGAGCTATCTTCGCATCATCGCCGTGGCGGAGATCACTATGGCGCTCGAGATCGTGCTCGAGGGCTCCCTCGGTGGCGCCGGATTCACGAACAAGCCGATGCTGTGGTCGGGCTCGATGACGGCCGCGCGGATTCCCCTCGGTGCGTGGCTCGCTGGCCTGTTCGGCGTCGTCGGCGTGTGGTGGACGATCAGCCTCACCGCGGTGGGACGCGGCCTGGCGATGGCAGGCCTGTGGCGCGGCGACCGGTGGGAAAGGACGCACGTGTGAGCCGAGTCATCACGCTGCTGACGGACTTCGGCACCGCCGACAGCTACGTCGGCGAAGTCAAGGGCACGCTGCGCACCCTGGCCCCGACGGCCGTTCTGGTGGACGTCACCCACCAGGTGCCGCCGGGTGACGTGGCGGCGGCGTGCTACATCCTCGGCCGGGCGTGGCACACGTTCCCGCCTGGGACGGTTCATCTGGCCGTGGTGGATCCGGGCGTGGGCACCCAGCGGCGTGCGCTGGCCGCCGAGGCCGCCGGCCACGGCTTCGTCGCGCCGGACAACGGGCTCCTCAGTGACGTTTTCGCCGCCGCGGAAGCGCGCGTCGTGAGCCTGCCGGTCACCGCCACGGCGAGCCGGACCTTCCACGGCCGCGACGTGTTCGCGCCCGCCGCAGCCCGGCTCGTGAACGGAACGCCGCTGGCGGAGATCGGCGCCCCGGTCTCGAACCTCGTACACCTCCCGCCGCGCAAGCTGCTCAGGGACGGTCCGGACCTGGTTGGCCAGGTCGTCTACGTGGACGGGTTCGGGACCCTGATCACCAACCTGCCCGGCGACGACGTCGCCCAGGGAGCGGTGGTCCGGCTCGGGGCGCACGCCGTCGCGCTGCGCTCGACGTTCGCCGACGTCCCAACCGACCAGCCGGTGGCCTTCGTCGGGTCGGGCGGGACGGTGGAGGTCGCGGTCCGCGGCGCTCGTGCGGACGTCGTGCTGGGCTTGTCGCGGGGCGTGGAAGTGACGGCAGCGGCGAGGGTCTCGAAGAGCGAGCGTTGAGTCTCGGGACGCGCACCGGCGATTGGGCTAGTTGTGGTTGTCCACCCAGTGGACTTCGATCCCGCCGAACACCGCTGCCACATCCAGGTTCAGCCGGTGCGGTGCGGAGGAGAAGTTGTCGGAGTAGTACCGGTCTCCGCGCTTGGTGAAGCCGTAGCGGTCGAACGAGGCGAGAAACCGGTCGAGTGAGATCGCGACGCCGATATCCCGCGGCAGGAAGAGCTTCACGGTACCCATGGCCACGTGGATGCGGGCGTCGGCCGAGCCGCGCCAGCTGCCGGTGAAGTCGAGGCTCACGGCGCCCACGCCGCCGTCGAAGGTCATCCGCCGGCAGTTGGCGTTGCCCAGCCCCGTGGCCGTGAATTCCGCGGCGCCGACCTCGAAGCTGAGCGCGTCGCACGCCAGGGGGTTCGGGCTGCTGAAGCGCACCGACGACCGGGACGCGCCGGTGTGGTAGCTCACGCGCCGCAGGGCGAGGCCGCCGAACTCCACGTCAGCCTCCGCGGCGCCGAGCTCCACGTCGAGGGTGAGCGGCACCTCGGTGGTCAGCGCGACATCGAGGGAGGGCGTCTCGCCCTTGCGCCGGTCGCCCAGCGAGACGTTGCGGCTCCGTCCCTTGAGGCCGAGTCGCAGGACGCCGGAGGCCGGGTCGTAGTCGCGGACCGGCGTGAACTTGTCCTCGTCGTAGCGCAACTCCATCCGGTAGAGATCGCCGGCCGACGCGGGCTCGAGGCGGAAGCGGCCAGCCGCGTAGGTCACGTCCACGGCCAGTGCCGAGTCACCGTGCAGCTGGCGCGCCGAGCTCAGGGTGCGGAGCGTCTGCGCCGCTGCGGGCCACGCGCCGACCGGCGCCACCAGCAGCAGCGCCGCCACACGCCACGCTCGGCCGCTCACTCCCTGCGCCCCCCGCCCCGTCCCGGCCGCGGCGCCGCGGGCGTCGCCGGCGGCGTGGCCCAGAGGTATTCGTCCGACAGTTCGCCGGCGTGGCGACCCGCGAACGTCTCCCGCAGGCCGGCGCGGGAGAGCAGCACCGCGCCGAAGCCGACGGTGGCGGCGAGCCAGGTCACGATGAACGCCGCGCCGCGGAACACGAATACGACGGGACCCGCCCACCCGAACAGGGCCGCCGCGGCCCACAGGCCGAGCAGCCCGATGAGTCCGGTGAAGAGGTACCCATAGGCGTTGGGATACCGGACGAACACGCCGTTCGCCATCCTCCGCCGGGTCACGGTCTCGCCGATCGCATGCGCCACGGCGAGGTAGCCCCCGAGCGCGGCAACGCACGCGGCGATCAGGTAAGCGATGACGGCGAAAGGCAGCAGCAGGATGCCCACGATCGTGAAGACGAGCCCGACGATCAGCATGGCGAGCGTCGGCAGCAGTAGCAACTGCCCCAGCAGTCCGACGACGAGCGACCGGCCGAACGCGTTGGCAGCCGTGTCGGCCACCACCTCGACGTTGCGCCGCGCGAAGAACACGGTCCCGAACCCGATCATCGCGAGCGCGATGAACACCGCGACGACGTTCCGCACGTCCCGGAAGAGGATGTCGACGCCGCGCGGCGCCGCAGGCAGGGCCTGCGCCTCCGGCGCCTCCACTTCGGGCACCGGCACGACGGTGGGCGCCGGCGCGCCCGGGGCGGCGGCCGCCGCGGGAAGTGCCGGAGCCCGTGACGCCAGATCCCGCAGGACCGCGTCAATCTGCCGCTTCGCGGCCAGCTCGTCGCTCGAGAGGCCAGGCACGTCCCACCCTCGGATCGCCGCCAGCACGGACCGCGTGTCCAGGGAAGCGCTGCCGGCCAGCAGCTGCCGCCAGGCACGATCGAGTCGGCCGCCCGCCACGTAGCTGCCCGAGACCTGCCCGTCCACCAGGAGCTCGCCGCTCCTGAACGCGACCGTACGCGAGCGGCCCGACGCCAGATCCAGCTCGAGCAACGCCTCGCGCGGTCCGACGGAGATGGTGTAGGAGAGAACTTCGTCCTGTTTCAGCTGGACATGCAGCACGCGGCCAACGAGACGCAGGCCCTCCGCCACCAGGGAGGCGCGCTGGTCATGCGCGCCGTCCGCCGGCGCGGCCGACGCCGCGCCCGTGGCCCACAGCGCGAGACCCAGCGCGAGGAGGCTAGAGCGCGCTGGCGAGGCTGACATCTTTCCTCCGTGGAGCTCTGAGCAGGACGCGCATGCCGTACACGCAGGCGGCGTAGCCGATGGTCAGCGCCGCGAGCGCGGCCCAGAGGCGCGGGCCGGCCATGGCGGCGGAGTGGATGGCATCGGCGGCGCCGAGCTCGACCGCCCAGCTCACAACGGCCAAGGCGGCGGCGTCGAACACCGCCTGGGCCTGCGCGGCCACCCAGCTGGTGACGAAGGAGAAGGCGGGAGCGTGTGCTGTCACCCACGGCACGGCCAGCCTCAGGCCCACCGCGACGCAGACGGCGTAGGCGGCGGCGAGGCCTACGGCGCGTCTGGGCTGCAGCGCCCAGGCTCCAGCGCGGTGGAGCAGGACGACCGGGGCAGGCTGGGGCCGCCGTACCCGCGCCACCACCTGGTCGGCGAAGGCCCGGCGGGGTCCGAAGGTCGGGAGGCGGGACAGCTCCCGCAGCACGAGAGCGTCCAGGTCCCCAGCGTCTAACTGCTTGTCCATCACACTACTACCTCCTCCGTTGCCACCCCCTACGGTCCCGGGGCGGCGGCGGTTTCAAGTGCGTAGATGGGCCAGAAATTCCCTCAGCTCGAGCCTGGCGCGGTGGATGTAGGTCTTCACCGTCCCGAGCGGCAGGTCCATGACCTCCGCGATCTCCTCGTAGGAGCGGCCCTCCACGTGCCGGAGCAGGATGGCCGTGCGGTACTCCGGCCGCAGCTTCCCCACGGCCAGCTCGATCTGGGATCCGAGCTCGCGCGACTCCAGCTCCGCCAGCGGGGACTCCTGGCGGTCCACGGCCTGCAGCGCCGTGGCTTCGACCTCGTCCGCCGTCCGGGCGTCGGGGGCGCCGTCCAGCGAGAGCGTGTCCACCTCGCGGCGCCGCAGCTGATCGATCGCCGCGTTGTTGGCGATCTTGAACACCCAGGACGAGAACTTGTACTCGGGCCGGTAGCTCTCCAGGGCGTTCAGCACCTTGATGAACGTTTCCTGGGCGAGGTCCTCGGCGAGTGCGCGGTTGCGCACCATGCGGTAGATCAGCGAGAACACGGGCCGCTCGTACCGCCGCAGCAGCTCGCGGTAGGCGGCCTCCTTGCCGGCCTTGGCCAGCGTCACGACCTCGCGGTCGCCGAGCGACTGGAGGTCTTTCGCCGTCGGCATGCGCGGGGTAATCTACGCTTCCATGCCGCTCCGACCGACAGCCCGCTGATGACGTTGGCCCCGCCAGCGCCTCAGCTGCCCGAGTTCGACAAGCGCCGCTACGTGCGCGAGATGTTCACCGCGATCGCGCCGCGATACGACTTCCTCAACCACTTTTTGTCGCTCGGCGTGGACCGCTCCTGGCGGCGCCGGGCGGTCAACGCGCTGGGATGGGAAGCGCGCCCGGGCGGGTGCTACCTCGACGGCTGCGCGGGCACGCTCGACCTGGCCGCCGAGCTGGCCCGGCGACCCGGCTTCGGCGGGCTCGTGGTGGGCGCGGACTTTTCGATGGCCATGCTGCGCCTGGGTCGCGGAAAGGTCGTGCCCGGGCGGGTGGCGGCCGCCGCGGCCGACAGCCTCGGGCTCCCCTTCCGCGATGCGTGCTTCGACGGCGCCACCGTCGGGTTCGGGGTGCGGAATTTCGCGGACCTGAACGGAGGTCTGGCCGAGCTGCACCGAGTGCTGCGGCCGGGCGCGCGGGTGGTAATCCTCGAGTTCACGCTGCCGCCCTCGCGCGCCGTCCGCGCCCTCTATCTGTTCTACTTCCGCCGGGTCCTGCCGCTCGTCGGGCGCATGATCTCCGGCCACCCGACGGCGTACTCCTACCTCCCGTCATCCGTGAACACTTTTCCCGCCCCCACCGACTTGCTGGCGCGCCTGTCGCGGGCCGGCTTTCACGATTGCAGCCACCGGCTGCTGACCGGCGGCATCGCGGCCATTCACTGGGGAACTCGATGAGTCTGGACAGCCTCCGCGATTTTCTCGCCGCGCTCGAGGAGGCGGGCGAGCTGATTCGGGTGCGGGAGAGCGTCTCCGTGGACAGGGAGATCACGGAGATCTCCGACCGGTGCATGAAGAGTCCTGGGGGTGGCCCGGCGCTTCTCTTCGAGCGCCCCGTGCTCCCCGGCGGGGCTCCCAGCTCGATCCCGGTGGCGGTCAACCTCTTCGGCTCCGTGCGGCGCATGGCCATGGCGCTGGGGGTCGCGGCGCTCGACGATGCGGGAGCCAGGATCACCGAGCTGCTCAGAGCCGAAGTGCCAGAGGGGCTCGTCGAGAAGCTCGCCATGCTCCCGAAGCTGGCCGAGCTGGCTAGATGGGTACCTCAGCGTGCCACCGGACTCGCGCCGTGCCAGGCCGTCGTGCTCCGGGGGCGGGATGCCGACGTCCGCAGGCTCCCGCACCTGGTCTGCTGGCCCAAGGACGGGGGTTCGTACCTTACCTTCCCGATGGTGATCACGAAGGATCCTGCCACGGGGACGAGGAACGTCGGGCTGTACCGGATCCAGGTCCAGGGGGAGCACGAGCTGGCGATGCACTGGCAGCGGCACAAGGTGGGCGCGGCGCACTGGCGCGCGATGGCCGAGCGGGGAGAGCGGATGAGCGTGGCGATCGCGCTGGGCGGAGACCCGGCGTCCATGTATGCGGCGTCGGCTCCCCTGCCGCCGGCGGTGGACGAGTTCCTCTTCGCCGGCTTTCTGCGGCGCTCCCCGGTGCGGCTCGCCAAGGCGCTGACGAGCGATCTGGAGGTGCCGGCAGAGGCGGAGATCGTGATCGAGGGCTACATCGATCCGGCGGAAGAGCTCGTGATGGAGGGACCGTTCGGCGACCACACCGGATTCTACTCCCTGGCCGACCGCTACCCGCGCTTGCACGTGAGCGCGATCTCGATGCGGCGCGAGCCGATCTACCCCGCGACCATCGTCGGCCGGCCGCCGATGGAGGACTACTACCTCGGCCACGCGACCGAGAGGATCTTCCTGCCGCTGCTCCAGCTGACGCTCCCCGAGATCGTGGACTACCACATGCCACCCTACGGCATCTTCCACAACCTCGTCTTCGTCAGCATCAACAAGCAGTATCCGGGGCACGCGTGGAAGGTGATGAACGGCCTGTGGGGGCAGGGGCTGATGTCGCTCGCCAAGGTCATCGTGGTGCTGGACCGGGGCGTGGACGTGCGCAACCCGGACGAGGCGTGGTGGGTGGCGCTGAACCACATCGACCCCGAGCGGGACGTGCGGTTCACGATGGGCCCGATTGACGTGCTCGACCACTCGAGCCGCGGCTTCACGTACGGATCCAAGATGGGGATCGACGCGACGCGCAAGTGGCCGGAAGAGGGGTTCGCGCGCGAGTGGCCGGAGAGGATCGTGATGGACGAGGCGACGAAGCGGGCGGTGGACGCGAAGTGGGCGAAGCTCGGCATCCGGCTTCCATGACCGTGGGGGTGGACGGGCAGGTGCTGGCGGGCGGGGGCCGGCTGGTGGCGTACGCCAACTTCGTGAAGGTCGCCCACACCGTCTTCTCCCTTCCCTTCGCGTTCGTCGGCGTCGCGGCGGCGGCGCGGGTGCATCCCGTCACCCTGCGGACGGCGCTCCTCGTGATCGCCGCGTTCGGCACGGCCCGGTTCGCGGCGATGGGGTTCAACCGGATCGCCGACCGCGGGCTCGACGCCGCGAACCCGCGCACGGCCGGGCGCGAGCTCCCCTCCGGCCGGATGTCCCTCGCCGAGGCGTGGGTGGTGGTCGCAGCGATGTCGGCCCTGTTCGTCCTCAGCGCGGCGCTCCTGAACCCGCTCTGCTTCGCCCTGTCGCCGGTGGCCCTGCTCTGGGTCACCGTGTACTCCTACTCCAAGCGGTTCACAGCGCTCTCCCACATCTGGCTCGGCCTCGGCATGGCGATCTCCCCTGTGGGTGGCTATCTGGCCGTGACGGGCTCCTGGAGCACGCCGTGGTGGCAACTGCTGCTCCTGGTCCTGGTGGTCGCCTGCTGGGGGGGCGGCTTCGACGTGCTGTACTCGCTTCAGGATGAGCGGTTCGACAGGGAGCACGGCCTCAAGTCTGCGACGGTGGCACTGGGAGCACCCGGGGCCATCATGGCATCCAGACTCCTTCACGGCATGGCTGCGGCGGCGCTCGTGGCGTTCGGCATCGCGGCGCGGTTCGGCCCGTGGTACTTCGGCGGCGCGGCATTGGCTGCCGCGCTCCTGGTATGGGAGCACCGCCTTGTCAGGCCGTACGACTACTCGCGCCTCGACGCGGCGTTCTTCTCCATGAACGGGATCATCTCGGGGGTCGTGATGGGGGGTGCCATCATGGATGTGGTGCTCCGGTGAAGCGTCGTCCTGGCAGGAAGGGCCAGGGCACAGGGGGCGGCTCGCGGCCGGGAGCAGGGAGGCGCCAGGTGCCCCAGCGACCGCTGCCCCATCCAGTGCGGCGGCCCGCTCCGAACCGGAGGGGATCATGATCCGGCTGCCGGTTGTCATGGCGATCACAGGAGCGTCCGGTGCTCCGTACGGCCTCCGCCTGCTCCAGGTCCTGGCAGACGCTGGCACGCCGGTGTGGCTGATCGTGTCGGCGCACGGGTGGCGCCTGCTGGACGAGGAATGTGGCATCGGCTCGGAGCGGGCGCTGAGGGCGGCGCTGGGTAGGGCGTGGAAGGCGGTGGAGCTTCACGCGGACGGGGACCGCGGGGGGCGGCCGGCATCGGGCTCGGCGCGGACGGCGGGGATGGTGATCTGTCCCTGCTCGATGGCGACGCTGGCGGGGATCGCCCAGGGGAACAGCCGCAGCCTGATCGAGCGCGCGGCGGACGTGGCGTTGAAGGAGCGGCGCAAGCTGATCCTGGTGCCGCGCGAGACGCCGCTGTCCCTGGTGCACCTCAGGAACATGGCGGCTGTGACTGAGGCGGGCGCCACGGTGATGCCGGCGGCGCCGGGCTTCTACCACCGGCCGCAGGCCATCGCCGAACTGGTGGACTTCGTCGTGCAGCGGGTCGTGGACCATTTGGGCGTGGAGGTGGAGCTGGTGGGCCGCTGGTCGGGCAAGCGGCCCCGCCGACGCTGATGCGGCTGGGACTGATCGCGGACACGCACGGCATCCTGCGCCCGGCGGTGCACGATGTGTTCAAGCAGGTGGATCTGATCCTCCATGCGGGCGACGTCGGAGGCCAGGAGATCCTGGACGAGCTGGCGCTGCTGGCCCCGGTCACCGCGGTTTACGGGAACGTGGACCACGGGCTGCTTCGGCGGCGGCTGCCGCGGGTCGCGACCATGGAGGTGGACGGCTTCCGGTTCGTGGTGACTCACGGCGACCAGCTCGGCTCTCCGAACCCCGACCTCCTCAAGGAGGCCTTCCCGAAGGCGGATGTGATCGTCTTCGGGCACACGCACCGGGCCCTGATTCGTGATCTGCCGGACTTCACTGTGGTGGTCAACCCGGGGGCTGCGGGTGCGGCCCGGTTCGACCTCGGCCGGTCGGTCGGGATCATGGAGACGGAGCCGGGCATCCCGCCCCGCGCGCGCATCGTCCCGCTGGCATAGCCCGCGCGAGGCGGGCACGAGGGCTCAGGTGGTCTCCAGCCACTCCACGAACGGCGTCGTCATGTCGAACTCGTCGGGGTGCTGGCGGAACCAGCTCATCACCAGGAGCAGCTGGTCCATCTCGGCCGCGCTGCGGGCAGCCACGGTTCCCCGCGGCAGCCCCGCGTGGCGCTCGACGGTGGCGGCGAACGCGTCGCGCTCGATCGGGGTACGCGGCCAGGCGGCGGCGGACCGGACGAGCCCGCGGTGCACGACGTAGACGCGGTCGTCGTGGCCGCCGCCCTGGGAGGGTGCGGTCCGGTCCCTGACCCCGTACACGAAGCTCAGGGACTCGGTGGCGGCCCGCAGCCGGGAGACGGCGGCGAACAGGCCCTCGAGCGCCTCGAGCTTGTCCCTCCACAGCGACGCCCGCTCGAACTCCCGGGCTGCTGACGCGCCGGCCATGGCGTCCAGCACGAGGTCCAGGGGGCTCACGGAGCGCCCTTCGAGGAAATCCACCGCGCGGCCCAGCGCCTCGCGGTAAGCGTCCCTGCTGCACTTGGCCGCGCACGGGCCGAGGCAGGTGCCCAGCTCGTGGCGGATGCAGGCCGCGGGCTCTCTCGCGTCGAACAGGTCGGCCTGGTCCGCGTACTTGAGCGGGCGGTCCTGGGCGCAGTCGCGGAGCTTCAAGAGGTCGGAGATCACGCGCACCGCGTCGGCCGTCCGGGCGCCGCCTTGAAACGGCCCGTAGTAGCGGGCCGCACGGTCGGCAGTGTGCTCGGTGACCTTGAGCTTGGGCGCGCTTCCGCCGGTGACCTTGATGAACACGATGCGCCGCCGAGTGCGGTTGCCGCGCACGTTCGAGAACGGTCGCAGCCGCGCGATGAGCTGCTGCTCCTCGAGCAGGGCCGCGAACTCGCTCGGCAGGTAGCGCCAGGTGACGTCGGCGGCGGCCCGGATCAGCTGCGCGGCCTTCGAGTCCGGCCAGGGTGCGGTGAAGTAGCCGAGCAGCCGCGCCCTCAGATCCTTGGCCTTCCCGACGTAGAACACGCCGCCGGTGGGGTCGATGAACTGGTACACGCCCGGGCGGCGCCGGACCTCGGCCCTGACCCGGGATCGCAGCGCCTCAAACACGTCGGTGGCGGGCGTGACGGCGAAGGCTAGTGCTGACATCCCGGGCAGAAATATGTGGCACGCGCGTCGATCGCGTGCGTCAGGGCGATGGGGTGCGACGCGCCGCAGCGGCGGCATGGCCGTCCCGCACGGCCGTAGACGTCGAGCCGGGACTGGTACTCTCCCGCCTCGCCGGTCCCGGTGCGGTAGTCCCTGACGGTGGTGCCGCGGCGCCGGATCGCGCCGGAGAGCAGCGCGCGCAGCGCGTGGTGGAGCCGGCGCGCCTCGGCCGCCGTGATGGAGCCGGCGGCGCGGGACGGGTCGAGCCGGGCCCGCCACAGGGCCTCGTTGGCGTAGATGTTCCCGACGCCCGCGAGGCGGCGCTGGTCCATCAGGGCCTTCTTCACCGCCAGCGTGCCGCCGGCGAGGGCGGCGGCGAGTCGCTGCGCCGTGAAGCCTGGCTCCAGCGGCTCGGGGCCGATCCGCGCCGTGTATCGCTCCCATGCCCGGGGGGTGAGCAGGTGCACGGCCCCCAGGCGCCGGACGTCACGGTAGGTCAGAAGGCCGCCGGTGGAGAGCCGGGCCTCGATCGCCGCGTAGGGGTCGCCGCCACCGCCGCGCCGGGTGACCAGCAGTGAGCCGGTCATGCGCGGCTGGATGACGACGCGGCGCCCGTCGTCCAGCAGGATGACCAGGTGCTTGGCCCGGCGGCAGACGGCTCTCACGACCCGCCCCGCCAGGGCGCGCTCGAAGGCGGGCCTGGTCACGCCGCGCAGGACGTCCGGCTTGAGAACTCGCGCGCTCCGGAAGGCCGCTCCCTCGAGCAGCGGGCGCACGTCCCTCGCGATCGTTTCGACCTCCGGCAGCTCCGGCACCGGTCAGCGCAGCCTGGCCATCTCGCGCCAGCCGATGTCCCGGCGGAACTGCCTCCCCTCGAAGGTGACCGCCTCCGCTGCGGCCCGGCTCCTGGCGGCCGCCTCCGCGACCGTCGGCGCCGTCGCGGTCACCGCGAGCACCCGGCCCCCAGCAACCCGGAGCGTGCCGTCCGCGTCGCGGCTCGTGCCCGCGTGGAAGACGTGCAAGTGCGGGTCGGTCTCCACGCCAGGGGGGATCGTGACGGCTGCTCCCAGCCTGGGGCTGTCGGGGTAGCCGGCCGCAGCCAGGACGGTCGTCACGGCGGCGCCCTTGGCGTCGCCCAGCGTATGCCCCGGTGGCATCCATCCCCCCTCGGCTACAAGCCGGAGCACGGGGAGCATGCCACTAGGGAGCACTGGCAGGATCGCCTGTGCCTCGGGATCACCGAAACGGCAGTTGAACTCGATGACTGCCGGAGATCCGTCGGCAAGAACCATGAGCCCAGCGTAGAGCATGCCACGGTATGGTGCTCCTGAGTCTCTCAGAGCCGCGAGCACGGGCGTGAAGATCTGCTCCGCCACAGAGGCCAGGAGTGTGCCAGAGGCCATGGAGACTGGGCAGTATGCTCCCATGCCACCGGTGTTAGGGCCCTCGTCCCTGTCGGACAGCCGCTTGTGATCCTGGGCGGGCGGCAGCACCGCGAAGTGCTCGCCGTCCGTGATCGCGAGCACGGAGAGCTCCTCGCCGGCGAGGTGATCCTCGACGAGGATCTGGGCTCCGGCCTCACCGAGGCGGCCCTCCTTGAGCATGGCGGCGGCGGTGGCACGGGCGTCGTCTCTGGTGCGGCACACGACGGCTCCCTTGCCCGCCGCGAGGCCCGAGGCTTTGACGACCAGAGGCTCGGCGTGCTGCGCGATGTAGCGGGCCGCGGCGTCGAAGTCGGTGAAGGTGCGGGCCCGGGCGGTGGGAACGCCGTGGCGGGCCATGAGGTCCTTGGCGAAGGCCTTCGAGGACTCGATGCGTGCCGCAGCCGCTGTGGGTCCGAAGGCGGGGGTGCCCTGCTGAGCGAGGCGGTCCACCAGGCCGGCGGCCAGGGGTGCCTCCGGGCCGACCACCACGAGGTCCACGCGGTGCTCGCGGGCCGCAGCCGCGACCCGGTCCAAGTCCGTGGCGGATCCTGAGAGGTTGGTGGCGAGGGCGCCGGTGCCGGCGTTACCTGGCAGGCAGAAGAAGGTGGCGTCCGGCGCGTCGCGGCGGAGGGACCAGAGCAGCGCGTGCTCCCGCCCGCCGCCGCCGACGACCAGGATTCTCACTTGCCGGACGGGCCCTTGAAGGCGCTCGTGAACGCGTCTCGGGCCTTGCGGGCGACCTCGGCGACGCTGTCGACCGCCGTCCTGGCCTGCTCTGCGTAGTACTTCCCGGCCTCGCCGATGTCGTCGGCCAGGGGCCGCTTCTCGTCTTCCGTCCCGCGGCGCGGGTACTCGCCGCGCAGGATCCGGTCGTACTCGCCCGTGGCGATCCAGCGCTGCAGCTCGGCGGCGCGCAGCGTGTGGAAGGGGTGGGTCATCCCAAGGGTGTTCAGGACCTTGTAGATCACGTCCACCGCGTCGCCGCCCTCCTCGTACTCCTTGGCCTGGGTCATGAAGGCGTCGAGGTTCATCTCCTCCAGCTTTCCGCCCCCGGCCAGCTTCATGAACATCCGCATCGAGGCGATCGGGTCCTGGCTGGCCAGCAGCCCCGCGCGATCGCTCGACAGCTCGCTCTTCCGGTACCACTCGAGCAGCGCGAGCTGGATGGGCAGGAGCGCGATGCCGGCGAGGAACGGCAGGTTCCGGAAGCCGAACTCCAGGATGATGATCAGGATGGTCCGGTAGAGTGCGTGGCCGCTCATCACGTGCCCGAGCTCGTGGCCCAGGATGGAATGCAGCTCCTCGTCGTCGAGGAGCGTGAGGGCGCCGGAGTTGAGCACGATGAATGGCCGGTCCATTCCGAACGCGCCGGCGTTCACCAGCGGCGTCTGGGACACGAAGAGGTCGGGGCGCGGCTCCCAGTCCATCGTGGCGCACACGTCGCTGAACGCGGCGTGGACCCGGGGGAACTGGGTCGGGCCGACACGGACCGCGTTGGCCTGGAACAGCAGCCGCACGCCCCGCTCGCCGAAGAACCCGTAGATCTTCCTGACGACCTCGTCGAAGCCGGGGATGGCGCGGAGGGTATTGAGCGCCGCCCGGTCCGCGGCGTGCTCCCAGGCGCGGGGCGAGATCTTGGCCAGCACGGTCCGCGGCCGGCGCGAGGGTAGAGTCTGGCTAGCGTCCGTCATGGGGCCTCCCGGTGGTTCCTGACTCCCCTACGCGGGCTGCGGCGTCGCGTTTCAGGCGGCGCGTCAGCCGGCCAGCGCCTGGTCGAGATCGGCGATCAGGTCGTCGGCGTCCTCGACGCCCACTGACAGTCGGACCAGCCCGTCGGTGAGCCCCATCGCCTCCCGCATCACCTGCGGCACGGCGGCGTGCGTCATCGTGGCCGGGTGGCCGATCAGGCTCTCCACGCCCCCGAGCGACTCGGCGAGGGCGAAGATGCGGGTGCGCTCGACGATCCGCCGCGCCCGTTCCAGCGACCCGGTCTCGAACGACAGCATCCCGCCGAAGCCGGACATCTGCCGGCACGCCAGCTCGTGCTGCGGATGTGACGGCAATCCCGGATAGTAGACCGTCCGGACGCGCCGGTCGTTCGCCAGCCACTCGGCGATGCGGCGGCCGTTCTGGTCGTGCTGGCGCATCCGCAGCGTCAGCGTCTTGGTGCCGCGCAGCACCAGCCAGCAGTCGAACGGCCCCGGCACCGCCCCGACCGCCTTCTGCAGGAAGGCGAGCTGCTCGGCCAGATCATCCCGTCGCGTGACGACCAGTCCACCCACCATGTCGGAGTGGCCGTTCAGGTACTTGGTGGTGGAGTGAACGACCAGGTCAGCGCCGAACTGGAACGGGCGCTGGAAGACGGGAGTGGCGAACGTGTTGTCCACGGCGAAGAGCAGACTGCGGGCCGTGGCGAGCGAGCCGAGCGCGGCGAGGTCCGCGAGGCGCATCATCGGGTTGGTCGGCGTCTCGACGAACAGGAGCTTCGTATCGCGCCGGATCGCCCGCTCGACGGTGGCGACGTCGCGCGTATCCACGTAGGTGAACGCCAGGCCCTGCCGGGATCGCACCTGCTCCATCAGGCGGTGCGTGCCGCCGTACACGTTCTCGCCGCAGACTACGTGGTCGCCCGCGGAGAGCAGGGTGAGCAGGGAGTCGATCGCGGCCATCCCGGACGCGAACGCCAACCCGTGGGTGCCCCCCTCCAGTGCGGCCACGTTCCGCTCCAACGCCTCGCGCGTCGGGTTGCTGACCCGCGCGTACTCGTGCCCCTTGTGGCGGCCGAGCGCCTCCTGAACGTAGGTGGACGTCTGGAAGATCGGCATCGTCACGGCGCCGGCCAGCGGCTCCGGCTCCTGGCCCGCGTGGACGGCCCGCGTGCCCAGCCCGTGCGCGAGGTCGTGATCCCGTATGCGCGTCATGCGTGCTCGACGTGGAGCGTTGAACGCGAACCTTACCTACGGCCGCGGACCCCAGCAAGCGGAGCCCGCTTCGTGCGCCTCGGACCATAGGAGCGAAGGCATCGCGCGCGGGTTGACACTGGCTCACGCGAGGTCTAGGCTAGGCGTCGTGACGCCGCCCGGCCCCATGCGTTGTCTCGTCGTCGACGACGAGCCCCGTCTTCGGAGCATCCTCGTGCGCCTGCTCAGCGAGGAGGGCTTCGTGTGCCGGGAAGCGGGGAGCGGCGCCGACGCGCTGCGGGAGCTGGAGCGGGAGCCGGCCGACCTCGTGGTCAGCGACATCCGGATGCCGGAGATGGACGGCATGCAGCTGCTGACCGAGCTGCGATTGCGCTGGCCGGACGCGGCGGTCGTGATGGTGACGGCCGTCTCCGAGGTGGGGAGCGCGACCGCGTGCCTGACGCAGGGCGCGCTCGACTACGTGGCCAAGCCGTTCCAGGTCGAGGACGTGAAGGCGCGCGTGCGGCAGGCGCTGGAGAAGCGCCGCCTCATCCTCGAGAACCGGGACTACCAGCACAATCTCGAGCAGAAGGTGACCCAGCAGTCGCGGCGCATCGAGGAGCTGTTCGTGCTGGCGGTGCAGTCGCTCGCCCACGCGCTCGAGGCCAAGGATACGTACACGCGCGGCCACTCGGCCCGCGTGGCGACCTACGCGACCGGTGTGGCCCGCGCGATCGGTCTCAGCGCCGAGATGGTCGCCGATCTCCAGCTGGGCGCCGAGCTGCACGACGTGGGCAAGATCGGGGTGCGCGAGGCGGTGCTGCGCAAGCCCATGCGGCTCACCGAGGAAGAGTACATGCACATCATGGAGCACACCGTGATCGGGGAGCAGATCCTCTCGCCGCTCCTCAAGGACCACCCCCAGGTGCTCCAGGTGGTGCGCTCCCACCATGAGCGGTACGACGGACGCGGGCTGCCGGACGGCCTCGCCGGTGAGGCCATCCCGCGGCTGGCGCGGATCGTCACGGTGGCCGACGCGTTCGACGCGATGACCACCGGCCGGCCGTATATCGCGGCCCGGACTCCGCAAGCGGCGCTGGAGGAGTTGCGGTCCGAGGCGGGCAAGCAATTCGCCCCGGATCTGGTGGCGGCCTTCGAGCGGACTTTCGGAGACGTCACCCGCCTGCCCATTCCCACCCCGATCGCCGTGGGTGCGCTGCACGAGGCGGCGGTCGCGGCCCTCTCGCGCTGACCACTACGCTGATGCGCTCGGTGTCCGGCCTCCGCGGCATCGTGGGGGCGGACCTGGTGCCGGCCGTGGTGACGCGCTACGCGGAGGCGTTCGGCTCCTTCGTCGCGGGCCGGGGCGGGCGGGAAGTCGCGCTCGCGCGTGACTCCCGCCAGTCGGGACCCGCGTTCGCCGCGGCGGCCGCCGACGGTCTCACCGCAGCGGGGGTGGACGTGGTGGACCTGGGGATGGTGCCGACGCCGACGGCGCAGCTGGCCGTGGAGCTGCAGCAGCTGGGCGGCGGCATCGTGGTGACGGCGAGCCACAACCCGGTCGAGTGGAACGCGCTCAAGTTCGTCGGGGCCGGCGGCCGGTTCCTCACCCGCGCCGACGCCGAGGCGTTCTTCGCGCTGGTGGACGGGAAGGGCGGCCCGCGGACGCCCACCGGGCGGGTGGGCAAGCGACGGCGGGACGCCGACGCCGTGGGCCGGCACCTGGGCCGCGTCCTCGGCCTCCCGTGGCTCGACCTGCCCGGCATCCGCTCGCGGCGCTTCCGGGTCGCGCTCGACTGCGTGCGAGGCGCCGGAGCCACTATCATGCCGGCGCTGCTGGAGGCCCTCGGCTGCGAGGTGCGCGCCATCAACCTCGAGCCCGACGGGCGCTTCCCCCGGGAGCCGGAGCCGATCCCCGAACACCTCGGCGAGCTGGGGGCTCTGGTGCGGGAGGCGCGCGCGGACCTCGGCATCGCGGTGGACCCGGACGTGGACCGGCTGGCGCTGGTGGACGAGACCGGCCGGCCGGTCGGCGAGGACTACACGCTCGCGCTCGCCGTCCGCGCGGTGCTGGCGCAGGGGCTCGGCCCGGTGGTGACCAACCTCTCGACCAGCCTCGTGGTGGACGACGCGGCGCGTGAGTTCGGCGTCGCCGTCGAGCGCGCGCCGGTCGGCGAAGCGAACGTCGTCGAGCGGATGGCGGCCTCGAAGGCGGTGATCGGCGGGGAGGGGAACGGGGGCGTCATCCTGCCCGAGGTGCACCTGGGCCGTGACGCACCCGTGGCCGCCACGCTGGCATTCGCGCTGCTCGCGAGCCGCGGGGCCACGTTGTCGGCGCTCGTGAACTCGTGGCCCCGCTATACTATTGTTAAAGCCAAGATCCCACGGCCTCCGGGGTCCCTTGAGCCGGCGTATGGGAGGCTCGCGCGGGCCATGCCGGGCGCCGCGGAGGACCGGCAGGACGGGCTTCGCCTCTCGCTCGCCGACCGCTGGGTGCACGTTCGCCCCTCCGGTACGGAGCCGGTGGTGCGGATCATCGCCGAGGCACCGAGCCGGGAAGCGGCCGACGGGTTGGTGGGGCACGGCAGGGCCGCGCTGGCGGACACGGGGAGGTAGTCATGTGCGGGATCGTAGGCTACGTGGGGTCGCGGAAGGCTCTGCCGGTGCTGCTGGACGGGTTGAAGCGGCTCGAGTACCGCGGCTACGACTCCGCCGGCGTCGCCCTGGTGGCGGACGGCCGGCTGGTCGTCAAGAAGGCCGCCGGGAAGATCGCCGCCCTCGAGGCGCAGTTGGGGCGGGACACGCTGGGGGCGACCACCGGCATGGCGCACACCCGCTGGGCGACCCACGGCGCTCCGACCACCGTCAACGCGCACCCGCACACCGACTGCGCCGGCAACATCGCGGTGGTGCACAACGGGATCATCGAGAACCACACGGCCCTGCGGCAGATGCTGCTCGCCAAAGGGCACCGCTTCTCCTCCGAGACGGACACCGAGGTGCTCGCCCACCTCATCGAGCAGTTCTACCAGGGCTCCCTCGAGGAGGCCGTGGCCTCTGCGCTTCAGGAGGTGGAGGGGGCGTACGGCCTCCTGGTGCTCTCGGTCAAGGAGCCGAGTACGCTGGTGGCCGCCCGCAGCGGCAGCCCGCTGCTGCTCGGGCTCGGCAGCGGCGAGAACTTCGTCGCGTCCGACCCGTCGGCGGTACTTGCCTATACCCGGTCGGTGGTCTATCTGGACGAGGGCAACCTCGCCGTCGTGACGCCCGCGGGCTACCAGGTCAAGGACCGGCACTCGGTGCCGCTCAACAAGACCGTGAGCCAGATCGACTGGGATCTGGCAACGATCGAACGCGGCGGCTACGCGCACTTCATGCTCAAGGAGATCTGCGAGCAGCCGGAGAGCATCCGCAACGTGCTGCGCGGGCGCCTGCTGTAGGAGGAGGGGACGGCGCGGCTCCGTGGTATCAACCTCAGTGACGAGGACCTGCTGAAGGTCGAGCGGGTGGTGCTGACGGCGTGCGGCACGTCGTGGCACGCGGCGCTGGTGGGCGAGTACATGCTCGAGGAGCTGGCGCGGCTGCCGGCCGAGGTCGAGTACGCGTCGGAGTTCCGCTACCGCAATCCGCTGGTGGACGAGCGCACGCTGGTCATCGTGATCTCGCAGTCGGGCGAGACGGCCGACACGCTGGCCGCCCTGCGGGAGGCGAAGCGCCGGGGCGCGCGCACCCTGGGCATCGTCAACGTCGTGGGGAGCACGATCGCGCGCGAGGTGGACGGCGGCATCTTCCTGCACGCCGGCCCCGAAATCGGCGTGGCGAGCACCAAGGCGTTCACCAGCCAGATCGCCGCGCTGGCACTGTTCACCCTCCACCTCGGGCGGCTGCGGTCGCTCTCCATCCTGCAGGGGCGCGAGATCGTGCGCGCCCTCCGGAAACTGCCCGAGCAGCTGGAGGCCGTGCTCGCGAGGCGCCCTGCCATCGAGGAGCTGGCGGAGCGCTACACGCGCGCCTCGAACGTCCTCTACCTGGGCCGCGGCTACAACTTCCCGGTGGCGTTGGAGGGCGCGCTGAAGCTGAAGGAGATCTCCTACATCCATGCCGAGGGGTATCCGGCGGCGGAGATGAAGCACGGACCGATCGCGCTGATCGACGAGCTGATGCCGGTGGTGTTCATCGCGCCGCGCGACGCCGTTCACGCCAAGATCGTCTCCAACATCGAGGAAGTGCGGGCGCGGGGCGGCCAGGTGGTCGCCGTGGTGACCGAGGGAGACGCCGAGATCACCGGCATGGTGGATCACGCGGTGGCGATCCCCGAGACGCTGGACATGCTGACGCCCGTTCTGACCTCTGTGCCGCTGCAGCTTCTGGCGTACCACATCGCCGTCCGGCGCGGCTGCAACGTGGACCAGCCGCGCAACCTCGCCAAGAGCGTGACGGTGGAGTAGCGCGTGCGGGTGGTCCTGCAGCGCGTGAGCCGCGCCGCCGTTCGCGTGGACGGCCAGACCGTCGGGGCGATCGGACGCGGCTTCGTCGTCTTGGCGGGCTTCGCGCCCGCGGACGGCGAGGCGGCGCTGGCGTGGATGGCGGAGAAGGTGGGGGGGCTGCGCCTGTTCACCGACCACGACGGGAAGATGAACCTCCCCCTGGCCGACGTGGGGGGCGCGGTGCTGGTGATCTCCCAGTTCACCCTGTATGGCGACGCCGCGAAGGGGCGCCGGCCGTCGTTCATGGACGCCGCGCCGGCCGAGCAGGCGGAGGCCCTCTACGGCCGGTTCGTCGAATTGCTCCGGCAGCGGCACGTCCCGGTCGAGACCGGGCGGTTCGGCGCGGTGATGGAGGTGGAGCTGGTGAACGACGGCCCGGTGACGATGGTGATCGAGAAGACGTGATGCGTGACGGTGATTAGGTGATACGCGGCTCGATACCCATAGTGTTGGCCTCCTCTTCTCCCAGGCGGCAGCAGCTGCTCGGCCTGCTCGGGCTCAGTCCCGAAGTCGTCCCCACGAGCATCGACGAGACTTGGCGAAACGGCGAGGCGCCGGCGGCGCACGCCGAGCGGCTGGCGCGCGAGAAGGCGGCGGCGGCGGCGCGCGACGGGGTCGCCGTGATCGGCGCCGACACCATCGTCGTCATCGGCGGAGAGATCCTCGGCAAGCCGCGCGACACGGCGGAGGCGCGAGCCATGCTGGGCCGCCTGTCCGGCCGCGAGCATGACGTGTACACGGCAGTGGCGGTCGCCCACGCCGGCGCCTTGGCCTCCGGAGTGGGCCGGACGCTGGTCAGGTTCCGTGCTCTGGACGAGGCGACCATCGCGGCGTACGTCGCGACCGGCGAGCCGATGGACAAGGCCGGTGCTTACGGCATCCAGGGGTACGGCGCGGTGCTGGTCGAGCGCATCGAGGGGGACTACTTCACGGTGATGGGGCTGGGGCTGGGTTTGCTGGTGGAGCTGCTCGGCAGGGTCGGTCTCGCCTATCGCTTCGGGGCGGTCACCGAGGGCGGAAGCTAGCGTCCGCGCGGGGCCACTCTATCCGGCCCTGGCGCGGCGCCACGGCGGTCCCGGCGCGTACCGGTCCAGCGCCGTGTGCACGCGCTCCAGCACCTGCTCCGTCGTGATCCGGCTCATGCGGCCGAGCCGGTGCTCCATCGAGATGGGGTAGTTCTCGCCCGGGTCACCGTACGCGTCGATCACCAGGTCGGCGAAGCGGCGATACGGGCCCACCCGCTTCGGGTTGTTGTATCCGTACAGCCCGATGGCCGGCACGTTCATCGCCACCGCCATGTGCAGCGGGCCGGTGTCGGGCGAGATCACCACGTCGCACAGGTCGAGCAGCCCGAGCAACGTCCGCAGCCCCTTGCCCAGCGTGTCGAGGGGCCGCTCCGCCGCGCCGTCCAGGATGCGCCGCGCCGCGACCCGCTCGATGTGCGACGGGCCGCCGAGCAGCACTGTGGTGGCGCCCACGTCGCGCGCGAGCTCGCTCGCGACCTCGGCGTACCGCTCCGGCGGCCAGTTCTTCTCGGCCTTGCTCGACCCCACCACCATCCCGATCAACGGGCCGGCGCCGGCGCCGGCGACGAGGGCGCGCGCCGCGGCGCGCTCGTCGGCACTGGGGCCGAGGTGCCAGCGCGGCTCGCCATGCGGCACGCCGATCGCGTCGAGGAACTCGAAGTACTGGTCCTGCACGTGCTGCTCGCCGTGGCGTGGGATGCGGTGGGTGGTGAACAGCCAGTTACCGTCGCGCGCCCGCCAGAAATCGAAGCCCAGCTTGACCGGGGCGCGCGCGAGCCAGGTGACGAGCCCGGCCTTGAAGTACACCTGCAGGTCGAGCAGCAGGTCGAAGGGCCGCGAGCGGAGCTGCCGCCGGATGTCGGAGTACGCCCCCAGCCCGAGATCGCGCCGGAAGACCAGGGTGTCGTCCACGTGAGGATGGCCGCGCACCATCTCCGCGGGCCCGGGCTGGAGCACCCACGTGATGTGGGACGCCGGCGCGTGCGCCTTGAGCGCGTCGAGCAAGGGAAGCACGTGCACGGCGTCGCCCAGGGCGCTCATCATCACGATCCCGATCCGCCCTCCCGTCCACGGCGGGATACTCACGGCTCCCCCGCCAAGTATGCCGCGCTGAAGGTGGCGCGGTCGGCGTCGGTCAGTCGCAGGCCGCGCAGCCCGTTCCACTTGGCCCAGGACCGGTAGAAGCGCTCGAGGTTGCGCGCGCGCTCGGCGTCGCCGTTCGCGCGCATCGGGCGGCAGGTGTCCACGTCCAGCAGCCACGCCTCGCCCGCGCGACCGGCACCGGTCTGCACCAGCAGGTTCCGGAGCTGCAGATCCGGGTGGACGTAGCCGAGGTCGTGCAGGCGGCGCACCAGGCGGCCGACGGCCGCCAGGGCCGCCGCGCGCGCCTCGCCGTTCGGCGGTCGCTCGCCGTAGAACAGCTCGACCAGGTCTACGCCGGCGGCCTGCGCCGTCGCGACGTCGGCGCGGTGCGCCGGGCCGGCACGGTAGCGTACGCCCGCGATCACGTCTGGCGTGCGGACGCCTCCCTCGACCAGCCGCCGCGCCAGCGCCGCCTCACGGTAGAACCGCGGCGCGCCGACGTAGAGATCGCCAAGCAGTGGTGCCAGCAGGCCGCCATGCCGGGCGTGGCGAACCACGGCGGGTGCCCCGCCGAGCGTGACCCCGTAGGCCTCGCCGCGACCCAGGAAGACCTGGCGCCCCGGCTGGGCGGCGGCCCACCGGTACAGCGTGCCCGAGCCGGCCAGCGCCTCTCGCACGGCGGCGGCGACGTCGCGGCGCGTCACGGCCGCGCCGCCCTCGAAGGTCCAGGTTTCGAAGTCTGGGGGAAGCGCCGGTGCGGGCAATCAGTACTTGGCGAGGTAGTTGGCGACCGGCTTCGACTTGCCTTTGAGCGGGATCGGCTCGCGCGCTTCGACCTTGGGCGGGTTCTTCAGCCGCTTGTAGAAGGGCTCCGAGATCATGATCTCGCCCTTGTCGGCCTTCGAGCACAGCCGCGACGCGGTGTTGACGGCGTCGCCCAGCACCGTGTACTCGAGCCGCTGCTCGCTGCCCACGTTGCCGGCGAACACCTCGCCGAAGTTGATGCCGATCCCGATGTTGACGCGCGGCTTGCCACCGGCTTCCCAGTGCTGGTTGAGCTGCACCAACGCCTGCTGCATCTCGATCGCCGCGGCCATCGCCTTGTCGGCGTCATCCTCCATGGAGAGCGGCGCGCCCCACAGCGCCATGATCGCGTCGCCGATGAACTTGTCCAGCGTGCCACCGTGGCGGAAGATGATCTCCACCATCTCGGTGAAATACTCGCGCAGCAGGTGCGCGACGTCGTCGGGCTCCATCTTCTCCGACATCGGCGTGAAGCCGCGGATGTCCGAGAACAGGATCACCACCGGCCGCTTGGTGCCGCCCAGCTTGACCTCTTCCCCGTGGTCCGCGATCTGCTTGGCCAGGTCGGGCGAGAAGTAGCGCTGGAAGTTCGACAGCACCAGCGCCTCGCGGCGGATGCGGTCGGAGAGCTGGCTGTTCTCCATGGCGACGGACGCCACGCCGGAGAAGGCGATCAGGAACTCGAGATCCTCGTCGCGGAAGGCGTGGGTGGCGGTGAGGTTGTCTACGTAAATCAGGCCCAGCACGCTGCCGTCCGACGCCATCAGCGGGGCGCCCATCGCCGAGCGCACGCTCTGCAGCAGGATCGACTTGCCCTTGAAGCGCTCGTCCTCGGCGGCATTGTCGGTGAGGATCGCCACCCGCTCGGACACGGCCCTGCGTGCGATGGACTGCGGTACGTGCCGCGCCGACGCCGAGCCCTCGCCCAGGCGGCTCTTGGAGATCCGTGGCACCAGGTCCCCGCTGCCCTTCTCGCACAGCAGGATCGAGCAGCGGTCCACGTCCATCACCTGGAAGGTGAAGTCCACCACCGACTCCAGCAGCTTGTCCACCTCGAGCTGGCGGGAGAGCTGCTTCGAGATCTCCAGCAGCAGCGCGAGCTTCTTGGCGCTGCGGGCCGTCGGCGCCGCCGCCTCCGCGGCGGGCGGGAGCGTGGCGACCGACAGCCGCTTGAGCGGGCTCTCGATCGCCGCGCCCGAGTCTTGCACCGGGAGCTGGCGCACGATGGTGGCGCCGGCCGGCTTGGGCGCGGCGAAGCCGTCGTCCTGCTTGGCGGCCGGCCTCGCCGACTCGCGCACGTAGAAGGCGACCTTGCCGAAGGTGATGACGTCGTTGGAGGCGGCGAGCGCGTTGGTGATGCGGCTGCCGTTGAGGAAGGTGCCGTTCGAGGAGCCCAGATCCTTGACGCGGACGCCGCCGTCCTCGGCGCTGAGCTGGGCGTGCTGGCGCGAGATCGTGGGATCGTAGATCGGGATGTCGCTATTGACAGCACGGCCGACGACCACCGTGACGCCGGGCTTGACGTCGAAGGACTGGTCGCTGGCGGTGCTGACGAGCTTGTAGCTGTCGGCCATCAGCCGGCTGGCTCCTCGGGCTTTCGAAATATGGCCCGCGCCCGGAGGAGGCGCCAGCGCACGCCGTTACGTCGTGGCGCGAGCCAGCGCGATGGCCCGCAGGGCCGCGCGCGCCTTGGCCTCCGTCTCCGCCAGCTCGCGCGCGGGAACGGAGTCGGCCACGATCCCGGCGCCGACCTGCAGCGCCACCCGGTCGCCGAGCGCCACGCAGGTACGGATGGTGATCGCCATGTCGAGGTTCCGCGCCCCCCAGCCCAGATAGCCGACGGCGCCGGCATACGGTCCGCGCCGCGTCGGCTCGAGCGCGTCGAGAATCTCCATGGCTCGCACCTTGGGCGCGCCCGACACCGTGCCGGCGGGGAAGCACGCCTTGAGCGCGTCCACGGCGTGCCGCCCTTCGGCCAGGCGGCCCCGCACCTCGGAGACCAGGTGCTGCACGTGCGCGTAGCGCTCGAGGGTCAGGAGCTCGCGGACCTGCACGGAGCCGAACGCCGCCACCCGGCCGAGGTCGTTGCGCCCCAGATCCACCAGCATGAGGTGCTCGGCCCGCTCCTTGGGATCGGCCGCCAGCTCGGCTGCGAGCGCCGCGTCGGCGTCCGGGGTCGCGCCGCGTGGCCGCGTGCCCGCGATGGGGCGCACCGTCACGTCGGCGTCCTCGACGCGCACCAGCACCTCGGGCGAGCTGCCGACCAGCGCGACGCCGTCCAAGGTGAGGAAGAAGAGATACGGCGCCGGATTCAGCGCCCTGAGGTACCGGTACAGGCGCAGCGGCGCCACCGTCCCCGCCACGTCGAGGCGGCGCGAGAGCACCGCCTGGAAGATGTCGCCTGCCGCGATGTGCTCCTTGATCCTGGCTACGTCATCCTGGAAGCGCGCGGCGGCGTACGGGCTGGCGGCCGCAGCCGGCGGCAGGTCCGGGTCCAGCGCCAGCGGCTCGAGGGTCCCCGGGCTCTTGAGGCGCGCGAGGATCTCGTCGATGCGCCCGCGCGCGTGGTCGTAAAGTGCCGCGCGCTCCGACTCGCTCGCGCCGGACGGTACCTCAGGGCTGATCACGATGCGCGCCCGGTGATAGAGGTTGTCCAGCACGATCACGGCGTCCGCGATCATGAACATCGCGTCCGGCAATCCCAGGTCGTCCGGCGGCGGGGCGGGAAGCCGCTCGAGCGTGCGCACGACGTCGTAGCCGAAGTAGCCGACGGCGCCGCCGAAGAAGCGGGGCAGGTCGGGTCGCGGCGCGGGGCGGAGCGCGCGGAGGCGGTCGCCGAGGTGCCCCATGGGATCGTCGCTTCGCCCCGCGGCGGCCCAGCCGCCGTCGGCGGTCCAGCGCGAGACCGAGCTGTCCCGATAGCGCCACGCTTCCTTCGGCTCCGTGCCGAGGAAGGTGTAGCGCGCCCAGCGCTCGCCGCCCTCCGCCGACTCGAGGAGGAAGGCGAACGGCGGCCGCGCGACCTTGGCGAGCACCGCCACCGGCTGGTCGGCGTCGAGCACGCATTCGTGCACGACCGGCACGATCCCGCCGGCGGCGGCCTGCTCGACCCACGCCCGCCGGGTCGCGGCCTGCGCGCTCACCACGTTTCCGCGCTTGATGGGCTCCTCAGCGCCCGCGATATTGCGGTGTCATGCCGCGCTCCGTCGCGCCCGCGTTCGCTTTCCGGCTCGCGATCATCCCGCTCCTCGCCCCGGCCGTGCTGCCCCGGTCCCTCGCCGCCCAGGACTGGGACTCTCCCACCGTCCAGGCGCTGGTCGCGCGCGCCATCGCCCGGCGCAGCGCGGCGCTCGCCGACACGGGCCTCCAGGACTTCAGCGCGCACGCCCACGGTTTCGTGTTTTTCCTCGGGCAGATTGGTGAAGGACTGTCGGAGCCGCCGCGGCTGATCAAGGCGGACCAGCTGGAGCTGCAAGTTTACTGGAAGGCGCCGAACCTCAGCAAGCAGCGCATCATCGGGTGGCGCGACCGGATGGATCTGCCCACGGACATCAACTACCACCGCGACCATCTCGGCATTGCGCTCAACAACTTTCCCGACCGGATCCGGCTCGGCGAAGGGGACGAGGTGCGCGACGTCCCGCACCCGCTCGCGCCCAACGGCCCCGACCTGTACCAGTACGCGCTGCGGGACTCGCTCACCATGCGGTTCCCGGATCGCGACATCCGGGTCTACGAGATCGCCGTGCGCCCACGTGACTACCGGGCACCGCGCCTGGTGGGCTCGATCTTCCTCGACACGGACCACGGCGACCTGGTCCGGATGGCCTTCGAGTTCACGCGCCCCGCGTACCTCGACACGCAGCTCGAGGACATCACGGTGGCGATCGAGAACAGCCTCCAGGGCGGGCGCTTCTGGCTCCCCTACCACCAGGAGATCGCGATCCGCCGGCGCGCCACCTGGCTCGACTTCCCGGTGCGCGGGATCATCCAGGGG
>Ga0153915_10000984_pt1 | contig 26273 bp, 29 predicted proteins | sample Opewatmetagenome_2_FD_107003 | JGI IMG/M metagenome (GOLD analysis project Ga0153915, IMG submission 107003) | Freshwater wetland microbial communities from Ohio, USA - Open water 3 Core 3 Depth 3 metaG | ecosystem: Environmental > Aquatic > Freshwater > Wetlands | place: USA: Ohio, Lake Erie...
GCTGACCGCATGCTTGATATGGGGTTTGCGCCGCAGATCGAAAAGATCCTGCGTTTCTTGCCCAAAGACAGGCAAACGATGTTGTTTTCCGCGACGATGCCTAAAGAGATCATGGAGATCGCCGCCAAATACATGAAACTGCCTGTAAGCGTGGAGGTTGTGCCTTCCGGAACGACAGCGGAGTTAGTTACCCAGGAATTATTCATCGTCCAGAAGGAAGCTAAAAGCCGCCTTTTAAAAAAGATCCTTGCGCAATACCATGGTTCAGTGCTTTTATTCTCCCGCACTAAATATAATGCCAGGAAGATCACTTCCTCGATCAGGGATATGGGCTATAGCGCCACGGAGATGCACTCTAACCGTTCTTTAACCCAGCGCAGGGAAGCCTTGGAAGGTTTTAAATCCGGCAAATACAAGGTGCTTGTCGCTACGGATATCGCCGCGCGCGGCATTGATGTTACAGGTATTGAGCTGGTGATCAACTATGACCTTCCGGAAGATGCGCAGAATTATGTGCACCGTATCGGGCGCACCGCGCGCGCCGGCCACAAAGGCCACGCTATTTCTTTCGCTACCCCTGACCAGAAAAGCGATGTGCGCGATATTGAAAAGATCATCCGCGCCAGTTTGCCGGTTTCCAAGCACACCGGGCTTACTTTGGAAGAATTCAGTGAATCTTCCCACCAGCATGCATCCGGGAAGAACAAGCCCCGCAATAATCAAAAACGCTACAAATACCCCAAACCAAAATTCTACCGTTAAGGCCGCTTTTTGCTTTCCGCAAGTAATTTCTTGTTTTATTAACGCCTACCTTCTATAATATTACCTGTCTAGTTTAAAAATGGTTTTCGCTGTTGCTACGGGTTAGTTTATTGCCTAGTGGAGAGAGATGAGAGCTGATCATATTGCCAAACAGGTATTATTGCTGGTTATTTTGTCTTATTTTTGTTTTATGTTCGGCAACAGCTTGATCAGCCTTACAAACCCGGATGAGGTTTTTTACGCCCAGACAGCCAAGGAGATGATCAAATTCAATAGCTGGATGACCCCTTATTCGTTCGGCCAGCCGCAATTTGAGAAACCCATCCTGTTTTACTGGCTTTTAAAATCTGTTTTCATGGTTTTTGGGGCAGGCAATTTTGTTTCCAGGTTTTTCCCCGCTTTATTCGGTATAGCGGGAATAGTCGCGGTATATCTTTTGGGGTTTTGGGGTTTCAAAGACAGGGATAAAGCGTTTACTTCCGCGGTCATTTTAATGACCAGCGCGCTTTATCTGGTTTTGGCGCGTACGGTATTTGCTGACCTGATATTCTCTGTCTTTATACTTTTATCTTTATCTTTCTTTTATATGGGGTATTCCCGTAAAGAGAGAAAGGGCTTTGGGATATTGTTTTTCTTCTTTTTTGCCGGCTTAGCCGTGTTGACCAAAGGGCCATTGGGCCTGGCGATTCCCCTGTTAACGGTAATTGTATTCCTGTTTTTCAGTAAGGATATCAAGTTCATCTTTAACCGTTATACTCTCCTGGGATTCTTGATTTTTTCTTTGACCGCGCTGCCCTGGTATTATTTAATGTTCAGGCTTTACGGCAGCACATTCTCCGGGGAGTTCTTTTACAACGATCATTTCAGGCGGTTTTTTGAGGCTGAGCATATAGGTAATGATAGATGGTATTTTTATCCCTTAACCATCGCCGGAGGCATATTCCCCTGGAGCCTATTTTTTATATCCGCGTTATCTTCATTTCCTAAATGGTTGCGCCAAAAGACAGATCCTTTTTATCTATTCCTCTTTTCGTGGTTTGTGGTTACTTTGGTTATTTTCCAGAGTGCGCACTCTAAATCAGCCACTTATATCGTTCCGCTTTTGCCGGCAGCCGCTTTAATCACAGGGAGTTTTGTAGCCAGCGAGTTTTTGAACAATAAACTTTCCCGTCTGTTTGTTTTTGCTTCCTGGGCCACTGTCTTTGTTGTTTTGCTTATCCCCGCGGTTTTGTCGCTGGTTTTGGCCGGCTATTCTGAATTCTTAAATGTTTACCTGCCGATCAAAGCGGTCGCCTATCTATTCATCCCTGCTTTTCTCTGTTTGGGGATCGCTGCGTTCATTTTTGTGTTAAGCCAGAAAAAGAGGATGAGTTTTTACTGTTTCGCGCTTGTCCTGCCGTTATTCTTAAGTATTTTGCCTTTTGCCAGCAGGAATATTGAGCCGTATGTTTCAGCGCAATCATCCTGCAGGTACCTGCTGGATAATTACGAAGTAAAGAATACGCTTTTGGTTTCCAAACTTTTTCTGCGCGGGGTAAAATATTACACGGATAAAGAAGTAGCGGTAATGGATATTTCAGGAAAGCCTTTTTTTAGCGCACGGCCGATACTTTTCCTGGATAGCGATGAATCAACGCGCGCCTTCTTGCGTACCCAGGATATTACTTATTGCCTGCTTAACAAATCGTCGCTGGAAGATCTGCGCGGGCTTATCGGAAATGAGTTTAGCTATAGCGTATTAGGAATAAAGGGTAACGTATATATCGTAAAGGTCCAGGCGGTTCTTTCGCCTGGCGCTAAGAGCAAATGACGGATCAAAAGAAGAAAGCGTTGAAAATTATCGTGCTTTTCGGTTTAGTCAGCCTTTTTGGCGATATGGTCTATGAAGCGGCGCGCAGCGTTAACGGACCGTACCTTAAGACTTTGGGCGCTAATGCCGCGATCGTCGGCCTGGTCGCCGGGATCGCCGAATTTCTAGGTTATGCCATACGCCTGGCTTCGGGGTATTTTGCCGACAAGACCAAAGCGTATTGGTTATTTACTTTTTTAGGTTATGGCCTGCTGGTCAGCGTGCCGCTGCTTGCTTTGACCGGCATTTGGCAGGTGGCGGTTATTTTTATTATTATGGAGAGGTTAGGCAAAGCCATACGCAGCCCGGCAAAAGATACTATTCTTTCCCAGGCTACTAAACAGGTAGGTACGGGGATCGGTTTTGCCATAGCTGAAGCGCTGGATCAGGTCGGCGCGATCATCGGGCCGCTGATCTTTAGCGTGCTTTTTATGCTCCTTGGCAAAGGGGATAAGGCATTGGCGGATTACCAGCACGGATACGCGCTGCTTTGGATTCCTTTGGTCCTGGTGATCTCTTTTATTGTCTTTGCCTATCGCAGCGTGCCTGATCCGGAGAGCTTGGAGATCTCTGTAATTAAATCTCCGGAAAAAGATAAATTAAGCAAGGTTTTCTGGATCTATACTATTTTTACTTTTGTGACCACCCTGGGTTTTGCTAATTTTGCCTTGGTCGGTTATCACTTTAAAGCTACGCATGTTTTGACTGACGCGCAAATCCCTTTATTTTACGCTGTAGCCATGGGGGTAGATGCTTTGGCAGCTTTGGCTATCGGTAAGGCATATGATGTTTTTAAGTCCAGGCGTGATAATGAAAAAGCCGGCTTGATCACTTTGATCGCTATCCCGGTATTCTCATTATTTATCCCGGTGTTCGTGTTTTCCACAAAATTCTCATTTGCCGTAGCCGGCGTGATCATCTGGGGGATCGTGATGGGGGCGCATGAGACGGTTATGAAATCGGCGATCGCCGACCTTACTCCTTTAAAAAAGAGAGGGACCGGTTATGGGATATTCAATACAGCCTATGGTTTGTCGGTTTTTATCGGCAGCGCCGTTACCGGGCTGCTTTATGAGCATTCTATACTGGCGGTAATTATTATCAGCGTTGCTATGGAAGCAGCGGCTATTCCATTGTTCTTTGTTTTAAAAAATAAGGCTTTGACAGCCAGGGTTTGACCTTGACTATGACTATATTATTATGGCTAAATTATTGATCTAAAGATGATTTAACGGCGTAGAAAGGAGCTAAAGCGATGTTTCAGTTATTTGCTCTGGTCATTGCGGTTTTTACGGGCATTGTGTTTTTGCCGTCCGCTTATGCGTTAGAAGCGCCGGTAGCCGTATCGGTAGAAGAGGAAGAGTGGTATCCGCCTTCTGTCGGTCCTTTGACAACCTGGACAGCGCCGTTTGTTGAACCAGGCAAGTTGCTTATCCAACCTTTTGTTTTTTACAATAGGACCAGGGGTACTTTTGACGCGGATGGGCATTACAACAAATTGCCTAAGGGCGACAGGCAAAGCCAGTACCAGGAGCAGTTATTCGTGGAGTATGGCATTACGGATAACCTTGAACTTTCCGGCCAGGTAGTTTATCAGCAGAATATGGTCAAGAACGAAGAAGGCAAAGCGCATGCCCGCGGCTTTGGGGATAGCTATTTATACCTGCGTTATCTTTTGAACGCGGAGAGTAAGCTTTTACCGGATATCGTCGGCATGCTTCAGGTCAAGGCTCCCACAGGCAAGTACCAGCATTTAGATTCGGCGAAATTAGGCACTGATTCCATGGGCACGGGTTCCTGGGATCCGGGGATAGGTTTTATTATGACCAAGAGGATCAAGCCATTTATCCTGCATGCGGACGCCGTATATAGCTTTCCCCAGAAAGTGCAAATTGACGGCGTAAATACGCGTTACGCGGATTATCTGTGTTATGATTTGGGTGTGGAATATTTTCTACCCAAGGGGTTTAATCTTATGTTTGAGTTGAACGGTTATCTGCAGGCTGATACAAAACAGGATGGTGAAATGATCCCCTCTTCAAACACAGAGTATCTTACTCTGGCTCCTGGTATTGGCTGGTCCTGTGATAAGCTGCAGTTTCTTTTAGCTTACCAGAGGGTTATTTCAGGGATCAACACGGACGCAAATGATTCGGTGGTTTTAACCGGGGCATATACTTTTTAATCAGGGAGTATTTAGTGCATATACCAGACGGATATTTGGGTTTGCCGACTTGCGGGGTACTCTACGCGGTGATGTTGCCGATCTGGGCGGCGGCCTCAAAGATAGTCAAGAATACTTTGAAAGCTAAACAGGTTCCTTTATTAGCGATCGGCGCGGCATTCAGCTTCGCGATCATGATGTTTAATATCCCCATACCCGGAGGTTCAACCGGCCACGCCGTAGGAGGAGTTCTGGTAGCCATTTTATTGGGCCCCTGGGCAGCCTGCATCGCGATAACTGTTTCTTTAGTCATTCAGGCGTTATTGTTCGGAGATGGAGGGGTTACTGCCATAGGAGCTAATTGTTTTAACATGGCTTTTGTACTGCCCTTTACAGGATACTATGTTTACAAAATGATCAGTTTTAATTCGCCGCGGGGTTCAAACAGGAGGGTGATCGCCGCCGGTTTTGCCGGATACCTGGGCATTAACCTGGCTGCTTTTCTGACAAGCGTAGAACTTGGCATACAGCCGGTATTGCATCAATCAGCCGCCGGCCAGGCTTTGTATTGCCCCTACGGCCTTAATATTACTGTTCCGGTGATGGCGGGCGAACATCTTCTGATCTTTGGATGGATAGAGGCTATTGTGACGGCGTTGGTTGTAAAATACCTGCAGAAACAATCACCGGAACTTATTGTTTAAAAAGCAAAAAGCGATGAAAGTAATCTCTAAATTATGCATGGGTATCGTTATATTGATCATTCTGTCTCCTTTAGGATTATTTCTTCCGGAGTATTTTAAAGCAGGCAGCGCCTGGGGCGAATGGGGAGCGGATCAGATAAAAAGCCTTGTTGGTTATATCCCGGAAGGCCTGGGAAAATTATCTTCCCTGTGGAACGCGCCTCTATCGGATTATACTTTTAAGGGCTGGGAAGATAAACCGCTGGCATATCTTGGTTTTTCGTATATAATATCGGCGATTGCGGGTATTTTATTAGTTGCGCTTGTTATCTTGTTATTGGGCAGGATAATCCTGGGGAAAAACAATGGTTAACCAGCTTAACTTAGGAAGATTAATTAAATGATCATATTGACCGGAGGCGCAGGTTTTATCGGCAGCTGTTTTCTTGCCAAACTGAATAGCCGGAATATAGACGATATCCTCATTGTGGATAATCTTGATGATTCAGGCAAAGAGCGCAATCTGTTTGGAAAGCGTTTCTACGACTATGTCCCCAAAGAAAAATTCCTGGAATTACTTGAGCATGGCCGCCTGCCTGTGCCCAAACAGATCATACATATGGGCGCCTGCAGTTCCACTTTAGTCACAGACCAGGATTATCTGATGAATAATAACTATGAGTATTCCAGGAGGATCGCTTCCTGGGCGTTCGCGCGGAATATCCCGTTTATCTATGCCTCAAGCGCCGCGACTTACGGGAACGGTTCTTTTGGTTATGATGACAGCGATGAGAATACCCTTCGTTTAAAACCGCTTAATCTTTACGGCGAGTCCAAACACCTTTTTGACCTATGGCTGCTTAAGAGTGGCTATGCTACAAAAGCAGCGGGCCTGAAATTCTTCAATGTGTTCGGGCCTAACGAATATCATAAGAAGGAGATGATGAGCGTGATCTGCCGGAGGTTTGATGAACTTAAAAGCGGTCAGTCCATGCGGCTCTTTAAATCATATTCGCCGCAGTATAAAGATGGGGAGCAGAAGAGGGATTTTATCTACGTAAAAGACGCGGTGGAGGTGATCTATTATTTCTATGAAAATCCGCAGGTCCGCGGGATCTTTAACTTAGGCACCGGCTCGGCGCGTAGCTGGAATGATTTAGCCAGGGCGATGTTTTCCGCGCTTAAAATACAGCCAAAGATTGAATATATTGAAATGCCTGCCGCGATAAGGGATAAGTACCAGTATTTCACAGAGGCCAAGATGGATAAATTAAGGGCCTGTGGATGCCGGCATAAATTCAGCACGCTTGAAGAAGCGATAAAGGATTATTCTACTTATCTTGATTCCAAAACGTATATTTGACATAGCGGTACTTTTTTGTTATAAATATTGATCAAATCCGTTTTACAACACACAGTTACTTTCTGTCCGGTCCATTAAGCCTAAGAGAATGGAAGAAAACTCTAACTTGCGGTTTACGCCTCTATTTGAGCAGCACAAGAAATTAGGCGCTAGTTTAGCGCCTTTTGGCGGCTGGCTCATGCCTATCCAGTATGGCGGCATACTCCAGGAACATCATTGGACGCGGCAGAACGCCGGCCTCTTTGATATTTGCCACATGGGTGAATTCACTGTTGAAGCGGACCTCTCTAAAAGCAATTTCGCGGATCTCTTTACCATCGATCTTAAAAGTATCCCTCAGGGCGCCTGCCGTTACGGCTTCATGCTTAATACGCGCGGTGGTATTGTTGATGACCTGGTTATCTACAAAATCAGCGACTCCCGGTGGATGGTCGTGACCAATGCGGCGACTACAGACAGCGATGAGGCGCATATGCGCCAAAACTTAAGCGGCGATCTTAAGCTGAAGAATATTTCCGCGTCTTTAGGCAAACTTGACCTGCAGGGACCGGCAGCGGCCAAAGTTTTAGTCGCTTTAGCCGGCGAGGGTATCCTGAAGCTGGGTTATTATACTTTTGGTTATTTCAATCTGCTGGGCGAAGATATTATCATCAGCCGCACAGGCTATACAGGGGAGCTTGGTTTTGAGCTGTATATGCCTAATCAGCGTATCGTGGAGTTATGGCAAAAGATACTTGAGGATGAACGCGTTAAGCCCGTGGGCCTGGGCGCGCGGGACACTTTACGCCTGGAGATGGGTTATAACCTTTACGGCCAGGATATCAATGAAAATATCTCTCCTTTAGAGGCTCAGGCAGAACATTTTATTAACTGGGATAAGGATTTTATCGGCAAGCCAGCGCTTCTTGAGCAAAGGCGCAAAGCTAATTACCGTAAATTGATCTGTTTTATCGCCGGCTCACGCCGTTCACCGCGCCACAATTACCATATTTTGCATAAGGGTAAGGATATCGGCGTAGTGACCAGCGGTTCGTTCTCTCCCAGTTTAGCATGCGGTATCGGCATGGGGTATATAGAAGGAATTCTTCCTGTCGGTGAAGAGATAGTCTTGGCGGAGAACGCTCTTTCCATTGCAGCGAAAATCACAGATAAGCCTTTTTATAAGAATGGCAGCGCAAAACGCAAGGAGATAAATAATGCTTATACCGGATAACCTGTTTTACACTAAAGACCATGAGTGGGCAAAAATTGAAGGAAATAACGCTACTATCGGGATCACTGATTTTGCGCAAAGCGCGCTTGGCGATATTACGTTTATTGACCTGCCGAAAGCAGGGGCGGCTGTTGCGCAATTTAAGTTCTGCGCGACAGTTGAATCGGTAAAAGCCGCTTCGGATATTTACGCGCCGCTTTCCGGCAAAGTGATCAAGGCTAACGCGGAATTAAACGCAAAGCCGGAAATGGTAAATAGATCCGCATATGACCAGGGTTGGCTCGCAGTGATTGAAATAGCTGACCTGTCGGAGAAAAGTAAATTAATGATCGCTCCCCAATACAAAGAATACGTCCAGGGATTAGCTAAATGAATTATATTCCGCACACAGAAACCGAAACCCGGGAAATGCTCAAAATCATTGGCGCCTCAAGCGTGGATGAGCTCTTTAAGCATATCCCCGCGTCATTAAAACCTAAATCTTTTGATATTCCGGAGGGAAGATCGGAATTTGAGGTGGTGGAATACCTTAAGTCGCTTAGCCGTAAGAATGCGGTGGGATTGACTGGTTTTGTGGGCGCGGGTTTCTATGATCACTATATTCCGCAGGCAGTGGACGCTTTAGCCGGCCGTTCCGAATTTTATACCGCTTATACGCCTTATCAGCCGGAATGTTCCCAGGGTTGGTTGCAGGCGATCTATGAATACCAGAGCGTGATCTGTGAATTGACCGGTTTAGATGTTTCCAACGCGTCCCTTTATGACGGCGGCACCGCGCTTTATGAGGCGGCAATGATGGCCGTCAGGCTGACCGGTAGAAAGAAGATCATCGTAGACAGCGGAGTGAGCCTTATTTACCGCACCATGCTTTATACTTATACGTCTAATCTTTCCATTGAATTTGTGGAAACTCCGGTGGCCCACGGACAAAGCTGCCGCGAGGATATCTATAAATGCCTTGATGAGAAGACCGCCGCGGTGATCGTGCAGAACCCGAACTTTTTCGGCGCGGTTGACGATTTCTCCGATATTTGCGAGAAGGTGCATTCCAAAGGCGCTTTGGCCATCGCCTCGGTTTATCCGGTTTCATTAGGGATGCTTAAGAGCCCGCAGGAGATGGGTTTTGATATTGCTACCGGAGAGGGGCAGAGTTTAGGCATACCTTTATCATTCGGCGGGCCGTACCTGGGTTTTATCGCCGTGAAAAAAGAGCATATGCGCCAGATGCCCGGCAGGATCGTTGGCGCGACTGTGGATCAAGATAACAGGCGTGGGTTTGTGCTTACCTTGCAGGCGCGCGAGCAACATATCAGAAGGGAGCGGGCGACTTCTAATATTTGTTCTAATGAAGCGCTCTGCGCGTTGCGCGCTTTGATCTATGCCACGTTACTCGGCAAGCGCGGCTTTCAGGAACTTGCTGAATTGAACTATCAGAAAGCGGAGTTTGCCAAATCTACCCTGGAGAAGATCAAGGGCGTTAAGGTCATGCGCAGCTCTCCGACATTCAATGAGTTTACGGTCTGCCTGCCGATGAACTCCGATGAACTGGTCTCTAAAATGATCAATAAAGGTTTTGCCTGTGGTTTTCCGTTAGGAAGATTTTATAAAGGCATGGATAATTATCTTCTTGTCGCGGTTACCGAGAAACGCACTAAAGAAGAGATACTGAATTTTGCCAAGAGCCTGGAGGAATCCCTATGCAGCTGATTTTTGAAAAAAGCTGCGCTGGCCGCAGGGGATTTTCGCTTCCTGAAACAGATGTGCCGCGCTCACTGGCTTTAGCTAAAAAATATTGCCGTAGTAAAGAAGCTGCTTTACCGGAAGTTTCAGAGTTGGACGTGGTGCGCCATTTCACGAACCTTTCGCGGCTTAATTTTTCCGTGGATACCAATTTCTATCCGCTTGGTTCCTGCACGATGAAGTATAATCCTAAATTGACCGAATATATCGCAGGATTAGAGGGTTTTAGCCAGTTGCATCCTTTATTGCCGCAGCTTTCAGGCGGGGGGATACTGGCGCAGGGTGCATTGGAAGTTTTGTATAACACTGAAAGGCTGCTTAGCGAAATAACCGGGATGGCGGCGTTTACCACTCAGCCGCTTGCCGGCGCGCACGGTGAACTGACCGGCGTGATGCTCATCGCCGCGTTTCATAAACATAATCGTTCAACCAGGAAACATGTGATCATCCCCGATTCTTCCCATGGGACAAATCCCGCCAGTGCGGCTATCGCCGGTTACGATGTCGTTGTGATCCCGACGGATAAAGAGGGTTTTCTGGATATGCAGGCGTTTAAGGCGGCTTTGAATGAAGAAACCGCGGCAGTAATGCTTACCTGCCCGGATACATTAGGTATTTTTAACCCTAAGATCAAAGAGGTAGCTGACCTGGCGCATAGCGTAGGCGCTTTAATGTATTATGATGGGGCAAATCTTAATGCCATTCTGGGAAAATGCCGGCCAGGTGATATTGGTTTTGATTTGGTGCATCTTAATCTGCACAAAACTTTTGCCACTCCCCATGGCGGCGGCGGGCCGGGAGCAGGGCCGGTCGGCGTAAGCCAGAAGCTTGTGGATTTTCTGCCCATATCGCGCGTAGTCCGCTCTCCTGACGGGACATTCGCTTTGGATTATCAGAAACGTAAAACCATCGGATATATCGCCCCGTTTTATGGCAACTTCGGGGTAATTTTAAAAGCCTACGCTTATATACTGGCATTGGGCAAAACCGGCCTGATCAGATCAAGTGAGAACGCGGTGTTAAGCGCTAACTATTGTTTGGCGCGCCTTAAGAAATATTACACGGTCGCTTTTGATAAACCCTGTATGCATGAATGTGTATTAAGCGCGTCCCGGCAGTTAGAGCGTGGCGTGCATGCTTTGGATATCGCCAAATACCTGATCGACCAGGGATTTCATCCGCCGACGATATATTTTCCGATGATCGTTAAGGAAGCGATGATGATCGAGCCGACGGAAACTGAAAGCAAAGAAACGCTGGATGCTTTTATCGCGGCGATGATCAAAGCCGCGGAGCTTTCGGAAACCGATCCGGAAGTTTTGCATATGGCGCCTGTTTCCATGCCGGTCAAACGTCTTAATGAAACAAAGGCAGCCCGCGAACCCAATCTGCGCTGGCAGCCTTGACAAAAGGATGATGAAGACATTCAGGCTTATCCGTTCTATTCCCGCCTCTGCCCAATATAATATGGCGCTGGATAAAAGTATTTTTACGCGTTATCTTAATGAGGGTATCCCTGTCTTGCGCGTTTATGCCTGGGAAGCGCCGTCTTTTACTTATGGCGTTTCACAACAACCTGAGGCTGAAATTGACCTGGCAGCCTGTTCGTCGGATGGAGTGCAAATCGCCCAAAGAATGACCGGTGGCGGCGTGCTTTTTCATCACCGCGAAATAACTTATAGTTTTGTTTGTTCCAAGGGTGATATTGGCGAAGCAAGCGATGTCTTTGTTTCTTACCGGCGTAGTTGCGCGTTCCTTACGCATTTCTATAAGTCACTTGGGTTGAACCCTTTTTTTGCCGTAGAAAGCGCGGATTTCCGTGATCATTGCGCAGCGCACCAATTGTGCAGCGCCTCGCGCGAGAAATACGACATCCTGCTTAATGGCAGAAAGATCGGCGGTAATGCCCAGAAACGATCACGGCAGGCGATATTCCAGCATGGTTCAATCCCTTTTGAGATTGACTGGGATCTTGCGCGCCGCTACCTGCCTGGATTGCCCGCGGGCATTTCTTCATTAGTCACTACGTTAAACCAGGAATTATCCTGTTCTTTAACCAAGGAAGTTTTGGAAGATAAATTGATCAATTCTTTTGCGCAGGCATTCGGTGTCAGTTTTATAGAAGAAAAAGAATTATCTATAGTGTAGTTATCCACAGGGTAGGGGAGGCTTAAGCCTCCCCTACGTTGTTAATAACTTTTTGTTTCTAAAAAATAGGTGCTTAAATGAAGCCGGCGTGGCTTAATAAAAAGATCTCTTTACGCGATTGCGGCCCGTTAAAACTGCTGTTGAAGCAGCAGCGGCTGCATACTGTCTGCGAAGAGGCATTATGCCCGAATATGGGGGAATGTTTTGCCCGCAAACAGGCGACTTTTATTATCCTGGGAGCGATCTGCACGCGCGGATGCCGTTTTTGCGGTATAGCTAAAGGTAACCCTTTACCTGTTGACCTTGATGAACCCGGGCGCATTGCTTTAGCCGTGCAGGAACTGAAATTAACGCACGTAGTAATTACCAGCGTCACGCGGGATGATCTTCCCGATGGAGGGGCAGAAATATTTTCCCGGACGATACGCCTTTTGCACGGTTTAGACAGCCGCCCGGCGGTAGAAACGCTTATTCCGGATTTTAACGCAGATGAAAATTCTTTGCGCCTGCTTGTTGACGCAAAGCCGGAGATCATCGCGCACAATATGGAGACAGTGCCTGGCCTGTATCAGGAAGTAAGGCCAGGTGGAGCTTCTTATAACAGGTCTCTGAATGTGCTGCGTTCATTAAAAAAGATATCTGCCGATACCTGCCTTAAGTCAGGTATCATGCTTGGCTTGGGCGAAAAGAAAGAAGATGTTTTTGCTGTGTTCGATGATCTTATCTCGGCAGGATGTGATTTTTTAAGTATCGGCCAGTATCTTGCTCCCAGTAACGCCCATATCCCGGTGAAAGAATATTTGCATCCGGAAGTTTTTGAAGGATATAAAGAAGAAGCTTATAAGCGCGGGTTCAAGCATGTGAAGAGCGGGCCATATGTGCGCAGTTCTTACGCTGCCAGCGACTATAAATTTACTGATATTTGCTTGAGTAGCTAGCCATACAGAGGAGACGATAATGCCCAGAGTGACTTTGAATGTGAAATTGCTGGATCTAACGGAAAACGCCCTTGCGCTTATTTATGCCGCCTGCCGGCAATGTTACGCAGAACAGTTCGCCGGGGATATCTTTGATAAAACAAAGGAAGACCAGGATAAACAGATCGCTTTCATTAAAAAAATTGTTTCTTCAGGCCATGAAAGCCCATTGGAGCATGTGAAGTTCACTTTTGCCATTGAAGGCGTTTCGCGCGCTTTAACGCATCAGCTTGTCCGCCACAGAATGGCTTCTTATTCGCAACAGAGCCAGCGCTATGTCAAAGAAAACGATTTTGATTATATCCTGCCGCCTGCTGTTGAAAGTAACCCGCAGGCAAAAACAGAGTTTGAGAAGATTATGCGCTTGATCCAGGAAAGTTATACAAAAATAAGCCGCTTATTAGCAGAGAAGGGTTTAAACGGGGAAACGGCGAATCAGGACGCGCGGTTTGTTTTACCGCAGGCAGCGGAGACCAAGATCATTGTCACGATGAATTGCCGCGAGCTGCTGCATTTTTTTAAGCACCGCTGCTGTAGCCGCGCGCAGTGGGAGATACGTTCGCTCGCCGAAGAAATGCTTGATCAATGTAAAGAGCGGCTTCCAGCGGTGTTTGCGGGCGCAGGAGCTAAATGCGAGGCTCTGGGGTATTGTCCTGAGGGGGAGCGTTTTTCTTGCGGCAGGTTCCCGGTAAAAGAGAAGAAATCCAAGTAAATATCTAAATGGCCAATCGAGGCTTTATCCAGCGGTCCTTGATCAACGCGGCAGGTATGCTCAAGAATTCTTTATTCAGCCAGGAGTATGCCGCGGGAAGCCGGCTTTTGCAATCATTGGACCCGCGGATAAAAACGCTGACATTTATTTTGTTCATTTTTCTGGCGTTATTGGCGAATAATATTGCCAGTGTTTTAAGTTTATACTTATTTTGTTTATTGCTCGCCTGTGTTTCAGGTATAGGCGCGGGTTTTTTCTTGAAACGCACCTTGCTCTTCATACCGATATTCTCTTTTTTCATCGTTTTACCGGCATTATTCAGTAACTCCAACTTCCAAGGAGCTTTGTTAACGTTCGATCTTTTCGGAGTAACGTTTGCGCTTACCCGGCAAAGCGTAACCTCTGCGATTATATTTGTTTTGCGCGTAGCTACCTGTGTTTCTTTTGTCGTCCTTTTGAGCCTTACCACAAAACAGGCGGCTTTATTGAAAGTGCTGCGCATATTCAAAGTCCCGCATATTTTTGTGATCACCCTGGGCATCTCTTACCGGTATATTTTTTTATTCATTCAGGTGATAGAAAATACTTATCTGGCTATTAAAAGCCGTGTAGGCTTGGCCGTTGATTACAAAAAAGGCCAGCATATCGTAGCCTGGAATATGGCTAGCCTCTGGCAGCGCTCCTATAAACTCAATGAGGATGTCTATAGCGCGATGCTTTCCCGGGGTTATTGCCAGGAACCGGTGCTGCTTTATGATTTTAAAGTCAAGTTGCTGGATTGGTTCTGGCTTTTCTTTGCCCTGCTTGTATTCGCGGCGGGTTTATATTTTCTTAACGCTTAAAATAATATTATGCCTGAAACCGTATTTGAACTGGAAAATGTTCATTATGCTTACCTCGGCAAATACCCGGCTTTGTGCGGTGTGGATATGTGTATCCGTCGCAAAGATAGAGTTGCTGTTATCGGGGCCAACGGTTGCGGCAAATCCACGCTTTTACATTTATTAGACGGGCTTATTTTTCCTGATCAGGGTAAAGTAAGGTTTTTGGGCAAAGAGCTTAAGGAAAATTACTTTAATAACGCGCCAGCTTCCCGGGATTTCCGCAAGAAAGTTGGATTGGTGTTTCAGAATCCTGAAGTGCAGTTGTTCTGCCCCAGCGTAAGAGAGGATATAATCTTTGGCCCTTTGCATTTGGGGTTTTCCAGGGCTGATATTATAAACGGGCTTGAGAAAGTTGTCAGCATCCTTGATCTAGGGGGCCTTTTGGACAGGCAGCCGCATCAGTTAAGCGTTGGCGAGAAACGCAAGGTCGCGCTGGCTTCTGTTTTGATCATTGAACCGGAGGTGCTCATTCTTGATGAGCCTACTGCCGGGCTTGACCCTTTGACCACCAGGCATATTATTGACCTGCTTATCCAGGCCGGAGATGACGGCAGGACAGTGATCACATCTACTCATGATTTGCATATTATTGAGGAGATCGCCGATACGGTTTATTGTTTTAACGCTGGCAAGAAAATAGCTGCTTCGGGCCAAACCAGCCATATTCTCGGCGATAGCCAGTTGCTTGACCAGAATAACCTCACGCATATCCATAGTCACAGGCATAAAGATAAAGTTCATGTGCATCCGCACGAGCATACGCAGCATCATCTTGATAATCTGCAGTAAGACGGAAAGGGCCATTGATAATGAAAACAAGCGGTTTTTTAAAGGTAAAACTTTCAGGTAAAAGAAAATTCAAGCGCCTTTTGGGCGATCATTTTAAGGAAAAAGGCTTGCGCGCGGGGCTGGTGAGATTAGGGCCTGGCCAGGAAATCGGTGAGCACACCACGGGTAAGAAGGAGGAAGCGCTGATCATATTAGAAGGAAGCGCGTTGATCCATTATGGCAAGGCTAAAAAGTCCAAAGCCGCTAAAGGCACCTTTGTTTTTATCCCTCCTGGCATTACCCATAACGTGCTGAACGCGGGTAAGCAGGTTTTGCAATATGTCTATGTAACTGCTTATGTTGCATAGCTAATTTCCGCTTGACAAAAGCCCGGGAACATGTTAAGTTTATTTTTGAAACATAAAGGGGGCTTTAGCGTAAGCTTTTTAAAGATATCTCTTAAAGCAGAAGTAAGAAATTATTATTAGTATCCAAAGACAAGAGATGGATCTAAAAAGCGGCAAAAAGCAAATTTAACCTTAGGAAGGAGGACGTTGTCAATGATGAATAGAAAAGGTTTTACACTCGTCGAAATCATGATCGTTGTTGCGATCATCGCCTTATTAGCTGCGATCGCTGTTCCTAACCTGCTTACAGCAAGAAGGACAGCCAATGAAGCAGCGGCAAAAGCGACTGTGCGTAGTCTTTCTACTGCGGCTGAGACATATGCTACCTCTAATAGCGGTGCGTATCCTGACACAGTAACCAGATTGACCGGTTTTATCGCGTCAGCCGGTAACTATTGCACAAACGCAGCTGGCGGCACTACCGCCGTTCAAGGGTATAACTATGCCTGTACTTTAGCCACAGGTTCTTATAGTTTTGTGGCTAGCCCTGTTACGTTGAATACAACCGGAAGCGTGACTTATACCGCTTCAACAGGTGGCGTGCTTACCCCGTTATAAAGTTTATTTCTAATGATGAAAATAAAAAGGGAGAGAGTAACATCTCTCCCTTTTTATTTAAGTTATTAACAACGTAGGGGAGGCTTAAGCCTCCCCTACCCTGTGGATAACTTTCAAACTTTCAAAAATATGCCTTCTAAGAAAACCTCTATTTATGTTTTTCTCCTAATCCTGGTTGTTTGTTTTATTGCTTACGCAAATTCCATTTCCAACCCTTTTATCTGGGATGATGATGCTTTGGTGGTCAAGAACCAGTCTATCCGCAGCCTGAATTTTATTCCCCAGCTATTTAATGATGACCTTTATTCCGGTTCGGTCGCCGGTTCGAATTTTTACCGCCCTATGCAAAGCTTTACTTATATGCTGGATTACCATTTTGGCGAGCTTAATCCGGCTTATTACCATATTACAAATATTTTATTGCAGTCATTGGTAGGTTTTTTGATATTTCTACTCTCCTGCGCGCTCTTAAATAGCCTGCCAGTCAGTCTTGCGGGAGCGCTATTATTTTCTGTTTCGCCGCTGCATACGGAAGCGGTGACCTATATTTCCGGCAGGGCGGAGATGTTAGTCGGGGTATTCCTGATATCCTCGCTGTTATTCTTCATAAAGATCCAGGATGTGCGTAAAAATATCCGCCCGTTGTTTTTGTTTTTATCGCATTTTTTATTTATCCTTGCTTTATTATCCAAGGAACTGGCGGTTGTTTTTCCTTTGGTTATCGCGGCCTACCTGTTTTATTTCAGCCAGGACAAGCCAATGCCACGTTATATCATCAATAAAGCCTGGTCATTTTTTGCCATTGCCGGCGGCTATATTGTTTTACGTTTGTTTTTGTGGAACTTTCATACGCTGCGGCCATTGGCGCTTATGCACGTTCCGTTCTTTATCAGGCTTACCGTTATTCCGAAGATAATCTTTACGTATATTAAGCTGCTGATCTATCCTGTCGGGTTGCATATGTCCTGGGAACTTGTCCGGCCGACAAGCGCGCTTGCCATAACAGCATCATTATTCGCGCTTGGGCTGATCGTGTTTTTCTGCCTGCGCGTACTTCTTGATCGGAAGAGGGCTCTGGCGGCGTTTTTTCTTTTTTGGTCGCTGGTCTTTTTTCTGCCTCAGTCAGGAGTATTCCCGATCAATGCTTTTGTTTCCGAGCATTTCATTTATCTTTCCAGCATTCCGTTTTTTCTGCTCGTGGCGTATTTACTGAACAGGTATTTACGCGTTAAATCGTTTATCATCGCGGTTGCCGGTTTAGTTATTTTTTACGCGCTGCTTACCGCCGGGCGTAACTACGAATGGTCTGATCCGGTCATCTTTTATAAGAAGATCATCCGCTTTTCTCCCAGCAGTTTCCAGGCGCATAATAATCTCGGCCTGCAATATGAGCGTAAAGGCATGGATGCTCTGGCGCTTGATGAATACAAGCAGGCTTTAAAGATCAAGCCTGATCTGCTTGAGGGGCACTCAAACCTGGCAAACCTGTACTTTAAATTGGGTCGTTATCAAGAAGCTTTAAAGGAATATAATACTGTTGAGAAAACCGTGCCTTTGAAAAAGGCGGCGGAGGTAGGCAATAATATTGCCAATGTTTATGAAGCTTTAGGGCTATATGATCGGGCTTTGGAGAAATATAAGTCAGCTTTAAAACTTGATGGCAGCCTTAGTTTTGCGCATTTTAATATGGCGCGGATATATTTTGCCAGGAATAATAAGCCTGAAGCGGCCCACCAGGTTTATTATTCACTTTTTGACCAGGGTACTCCTGCGCAGGGGATCTATCTGCGTCTGATTTCAGAGTATCTTGGGAGTTCCGTCAGCGTGCCGGGCGCCAAGGAGTTCTATAATAACCTGGGGATAAGGTTTGCCGCGAGCAACCTGTTCTATCCGGCCATCGCCTGTTTTAAGAAGGCGCTCCAACTTGACCTGGATTTTCAGGACGCGTATTTTAACCTGGGCTTGGCTTCCTGGAAGATCGGCCATAAAAAAGAAGCTGTCCTTGCCTTGCGCGCCTGCCTGCGCATAAATCCTAATCACTTAAAAGCCAAGGGGTTATTAGCGGAAATTTTACGTAAAAAGTAATTGCTAAAACCCTTATTTATGTTAAAATTATTTAATAAAATATGAGAAAAAGCGGGTTCACACTTGTGGAAATCATGGTGGTCATGGCGATCGTGAGCTTGCTGGTTTCCGTAGCCATTGTAGAAGGCGTCCAGTTCCGTAAACAGGCCAATGAGTCTAACTGTATGGCCAACTTAAACGCCATTGCTTCGGGTTTTGAGATCTATTCTGCGCGGCACGCCGGGCTTTATGCGCAGCAGGCAGAGTTCAATTTGCATTATTTAATAGCGGACGGCTGCCTTTTTCAGGACCTGGTATTATTGAACCAGGTAGGCAACTTCCGTTATGTTGTTTCGTCGATTAACCAGGCAGGCTATGATATCCGCGCGTTGGCGCTGAACCCTGCTCTGGCTGACCATAATTATCAGATAGTTACCGGAGGTTCTTTGTTGCGCAGCGAAACCTCCGTATCCAGCGATACAGATTTTAAAAGTTTCTAAAATGATGCTGAATAACAAAGCAAAAAGTTTTATCACTATTATGATCGTCGTGGCGCTGGCGGCTTTGGCCCTGCGCATTTTTATCCATAAGATCATCCGCCTGAATATCCAGCAGAACCAGTATTTTGCCCAGAACAACCTGAAACTTATCTCTATCGCTATGGAAAATTACGCCAAGAACAATAAAGGCGTTTACGCGGATAATATCGCCCAGCTTACAGGCTCGACTCCTGCTTACCTGGGTAAGGATTATATCAAGGATTCTCCTTTGCGCGGTTACGAATATGACTGTCCGCGCCTTGACGCGGCAGGTTACAGCTGTATCGCCGCGCCGGATAACTGTAAATTAAGCGGAGAGGCTGTTTATAGCGTTTCTACCGGCGGTTTATTCATATCGGAGAGCTGTGATAAAAAATAACAGGGGTTTTACTTTAGCGGAATTAATGCTGGCGGCTTTTATTATCGCTTTTGTGCTTAGCGGGCTGCTTTTACTTTTTACTAACTGCATGCTCCTGAATAATGCCAGCCGCAACCTTTCTGTTGCCACCAGCCACGCTGAATACGTGATGGAAGCTGTCCGGGCAACCAGTTTTACGGGCCTTGAGACAACGATCAATAATGGCGGCTCTAGCGGCTGGGACTTGACTACCGCGGTATTAGCCCAAGCGCCTTATAATTTCTCAACTCTGCCGGATGAGAGTATCGCGACAAGCGTATTCCAGTCAGGCAACCCTTTAGGCGTTTCGGTGACCGTAAACTGGAATGACCGCGGCCCGAAAGCGCGCTCAACGGAGCTAAGGACGTACATAACCAATTACTAAATGCGAGCATTTACCTTATTGGAAGTGTTGATCGTAGTAGTTATCCTTTCTTTCCTGATCGCTGGCATAACTGGCGTGTTGAACCTGGGCAATGTCACTTTTCCGGTTGACCTGGGACAGATAAATCTTCAGAACCAGGCAAGGCAGTCAATGCAGTGGATCACCCGCGACCTGCGCGAAGCAAGCGGCGTAACTGTCGGTGGAGGCAGTAACAGTATTACTTTTAATAATTATAGCGGTAGCGGTATCTCTTATTATTTGGATACAGCCGATACGAATGGGGATAATTTAAGTAATCAGATCATCAGGGAATTTCCCTCAGGCACAAGAAGGGTAGTGGCTAATGATATTTCCGGGCTGGTCTTTACCCCGGATGCGAGTAATCCTTTGCTTTTACGTATCGATATTTCCGCGAGCCGTACGATCATGAACAGGCCTTTTGCTTTTACATTGACTGAACAAGTGAGGTTAAGGAATGAATAACCGTGGTGTGGCGTTAATAATTTCTTATATGGTTGTTTCTGTCTTGACCATTTTAAGTTCCGTATTCCTGGTGGGTAGTTCTACGGAGAGTAATGTCGCCAGGAATTATTCAAATTCCAGCCGGGCTTTCTGGATCGCTGAAGCAGGCATGGCGCAGGCTTATCGGAACTGGGTGAATAACACTACCCAGCCCGAAGGCGGGGTTAGTTTTGGCGCATGGGCATATTCCATTGATACAAGCAGCCTGCCCATTATAACGGTGACCGGCACCTGCGGTTCAGCCACAAGGAGTATCCAGGCCTCTTTTGTGCGTATTCCTTCAGCTTTTGATAATACGGTTTCCGTAGGCGGCAATATGACCCTTAATGGCTTGTTAGCTAAAGTGGAAGTTTATGATAAAACACGCATCTCCGGGGCATTCTCCAAGACCGCTTTTGCCACCGCGACTTTCAGCGATAAGCAGGAGGGAGTGAGTAAAGACGCTACTACGATCAAGATACCGGATTATAATAATAACGGGACCACCGATGAATTCAGTGATTTTGTGGCATTCGGCGACGAGGCTGTGGCAGGTTATTCGGCTGATGAAGTAGTGCATGTGACAACTGACGGCACAGTGAATATTTTCCCCGATACTTCTTTAGTAGGCAAAAAAGTGATCTTTGTGGAAGGCTCAACCCCAGGTACAGGTAATGTGAATATATTTTTTGACGCTACCTGGGAGGATAATCAGGACCTTACGGTCATTTCTACCGGGACAATTACTTATGTGGAGCCGTTACAGTATACCGCTAATTCACGTTTAAGCACTGTTTCCTGGGGAGATTACGGGGAGATCTCCGTATTCCGCAGCGAGCATGAAAGCGTTGTTTATTCGCATGAGGACGCCAGCTTCGTGGATATCCTTGATTGGGGGCAGACCACTGGCAATATTATTACCAATAACAATCTTGGGCTTACGGAAGTGCTCACTTATGAAAAATTCTATTATTCAGACCGCGCCAAGAACGGCGATATGCCGCCGGGTTTCGGTTTGTTATCCGGTTCATCAGGCACGCCCTATGTAAGAGATTGGCAGGAGCCATAATACAAATGGATAAGAAAATGAAGAAACATATCTTGATCAGCGCAGGCCTTGTGGTTGTGACGATTATCGCGGTCGCATTCTCTATCTATCAGACAAAGAAACTCGAGAATGAGTATGTTTTGCCCAAAGAGCAGCCGCAGGTCGCGTTCGAACGGATAAAACGGCGCCCGCCGCCAGTTATCTCGCGGCCGGAAGATTACGGGATGGTTGTTACGGATAATAACGCGCCCGTGCTTACAGAGGGTTATTGGGATGAGATGATCTCCAAGAAGGTCAGCCAGCTTAAGAAGGATACCCCTAAAGAGGTTTTAGGTAAACTAAACCAAAAGATTAAGGAAGACCCGGCAAAGACCAAGGAAAAAATGAAGTTAATTAACGAGAACATTAAGAATTTCAACGCCCTGTTGGCTAAAGAGCCGAATAATTTGGAAGCCCAAAAAAGGCTTAAGCATTTCTTGATGTTGAAGAGCCTGGCTAAAGAACTCCCGACCAATGAATAATTTCTTTTCAAAATTTAAAAGGACCTCGGGCAAAGACAAATTTACCCTTGGTGTTGATCTAGGCAGCCAGTTTGTTAAAGTCGTAAAACTAAAAACCAATAAAGCCGGTTTTCAGCTTGAGTCTTTTGCTTTGGAGGACGCTTTGCTTGACCCTCTTGAGCTTTTAAGGAAAATCAGGCAAAATTATGGCGTAGATAATATAAATATTTCTTTTTCCGGTTCTTCAACTGTGCTGCGTTATGTGAATTTCTTGCGCATGAACACAGATGAGCTGCGCCAGGCAATGAAGTTTGAGGCCCAGAAACATATCCCATTTACCCTGGCGGAAGTAAACCTTGACGCGGCTATCCTTAAAGATGACCTGCCTGATAATAAAATGCTGGTGTTATTGGCGGCGATCAAGAAGGACGCTGTCCTGCAACGCATTAAATCCGTGGAAGGCTCCGGGCTAAAAGTAAACCTGATCGACATTGATTCAATTGCCTTGATTAACGCTTTTAACTTTAACCACGCGAAGTTAGAGCCCCAGGAAACTAAAACCATCGGTTTATTGAATATCGGCGCCTCATTAACCAATATCAATATTGTGGATAACCGTATTCCCCGGCTTAGCCGTGATATACATATTGGCGGCAAAAATTTTACCGAGAAGTTGATGGATATCTTTAGCCTGGATTTCAAAGCGGCGGAAGCCTTGAAGATGAATCCCGCGCTTGATAAGGATAAGCAGAATAAGATACGCGCCAGCGTCGAATCCGTGTTGAGTAATCTTGCCGCGGAGATCCGCACCTCATTTGATTATTATGAAAGCCAGAATACTTCCAGCGTTTCCAGGATCTATTTATCCGGCGGCGGAGCCAAGTTTACCGGCTTAAAAGAAATGCTCGCCGGGCTTTTAGGCATAGAAATAGAATACTGGGATCCTTTTAAGCTGATCGGTAAACCCGAAAAGCCGGATGCTAAAGGCGCGCCTGCGCAATCCAGCGAATATGGCGTTGCCGTAGGATTGGCATTGCATAAAGATGATTGAGATAAACCTGTTGCCTGTGGAATTAAGGGTCAAAGCCAGGGTTAAAAAGGCGGAAGCTCCCGTTGTTACACAAGGGGCTAAGCTTAAGATTGACCAGGAGAAGCTGTTTCTTTACGCTATACCGGCGATATTGGGCGTTTTGATCTTATTGCACCTGTATTTTGCCGTGCTTACGATAATGCGTAACAGCGAGATGGTTTCTTTAAATAAAAAGTGGCTTGTTTTGGAGCCGCAGAAAAAAGCTTTTGACGAATTCAATAACGAATATTCTTCGGTGACCTTTGACGCTTCTGCCATGCAGAAACTCACCCAGCAAAGGGTCTTTTGGGCGGCTAAATTAAATAAACTAAGCCTGAATTTGCCTTCCGGGGTATGGTTTAATGAAGTGTCCATGAACGGCCGTTTCCTGAATATCCAGGGTTCGGTGATCTCGCTGCAGAAGGAAGAAGTAAGTTTACTGAATAAGTTCCTGGATAACCTGAAAGCGGATAAGGATTTCAGCGCGGATTTTCTAAATCAGGAAGTCAGTTTTGTGCAGAAAAAGAACGTCGGCGGCTATGATATAGCGGATTTTGTGATCGCGGGAGTACTAAAAAACAGATGAGTGTGAACGCGCGCGAAGAGAATCAGAAGAAAATACTTATTGTTATCGTCTGCGTGGTGATACTTTATGTGGACCTTAACTATATCCTGAAAGCGCAAACGCAGGGTTTAAACGGGATCACCCCGAAGATCACGCGGCTTAAGAATGACTTGAATAATCTTAACCGCGATTTGAATAATATGCGCGCGCTGAAGAACAAACAGTCTTTGGCTGACCAGAAGGCGGTGGTAAAATCAATAACGGTTATTTCGGAAAGCCAGATCATTGACCTCCTGCAGGATATCTCAGAGTTAGCCAATAAGAGCGATGTGAAGATCGCCCAGATCCGCCCTTCGCGTGAGTCCGGCGGGCAGAAGCAGCCGGAAGGAACGGATAAGTATGTGCCGTTGTTCATTAACCTGGAGATAACCTGCGATTATCATTCTTTCGGTAGGTTTATCAATGCTCTGGAAAATGCCCAGACATTTATGGCTGTGCAGGAGTTTAAGATCCAGGCGCAACCCTCTGATTATCTGAAACAGAAGATCACGCTTGTTTTGAGGACATATGTCAATAAATAGAGTTTTATTAATCCCGGTAATTTTAGCGGCTTTCGGCAAAATCGCCTTTGGTCAGGAAGGTTTTGTTTATGATTCAAAAGGTAAACGCAATCCTTTTATACCTTTGGTCAGTTCCGAAGGCAGGCTGCTTAAGCTGGATAAGCGGGAGACGTCCACTGGGACTGGAAGCCTTTCTTTGGAAGGCATTATCTATGATAAGTCCGGCAGATCGTTCGCAATAGTGAACGCCACGGTCGTGGGTATCGGCGATTCCGTCGGTGATTACCAGGTATTAAAGATCTACGCGAATAAAGTGATTTTTATTAAAGATGGTGAACCTTTGGAAGTAGAATTAATCAAAAGGGAGGCAGAGTGAAGAAGATATTATTAACATTTGTTTTTACTTTTTATGCTTTAGCTTTTGCCGCGCAGGATAAACAGGCGCCTGAAGCTCCTAAAGCGGCGCAGAAACCCGTTGTTAAGGCAGAACAGCAGGTTGTTTCCCCCGCGGCTTCGCCGGTCAGCGTGGAAGTTTTGCCTTCTGCGGCGGTTGTGGAAATTCCAGAGGCCGAAGAAACCGATGTACTTTCATCCGAGAATGTGACTTTGGATTTTAAGGAAGCCGATATAAATAATGTCCTGAAGATCATTTCTTATAAATCCGGGGTGAATATCGTCACCACGCCGGATGTGATGGGTAATGTTTCCGTGCGGCTTACGGATGTGCCCTGGGAGATGGCGCTGGACGTGATCTTAAAAACTTATGGATTTGGTTATCAGAAGCAGGGTAATATAATATTGGTGACTAAAGTGGAGAATGTCGCCAAGATCGCCTCGGAGGAGCCTTTACAGACGGAGATAGTCACTCTGAAGTTTTTGGATGCCCAGGACGCCCAGAAGATAATCATTCCTTTACTTTCTCCTCGCGGGCGTATATCTGTTTTGTATTCCCGTGGCCAGAAAGGCTGGCAATTCGGGACATTCCAGATCGGTAAAGACGCTAAAGGAACGAGTTCCTCTTTAGTCAAGGAATCCACCGGAGAGAGCAAGGCCGAAACAGTATCTTATGAAAAGAATGCCGCCGGAGAAACAGTAATGAAGAAGGCGGAGTTTGACCCAGCTATAAAATCAAAGGTCTTGATCATTACTGACACCGCCAGCACCCTGGATAGGATCAGGAATATTATCTTACCTAAAATTGACATTAAGCCAAGACAGGTTCTGGTTGAGACAAGGTTTATGGAAGTCAGCGAGACAAAGCTAAGGGATCTGGGTGTGGATTGGGGTTTCGGAAGCACGACTAACGCGGAATCAGCAGCCATCGTTAATCAAACTTTGAAGAATGGGAAAGCAGCTCTTGGCGGGCACCTTTTGGGAACGGCTACCGGAGCCGCGGTCAGTTCTTCCAATCCATATACATCAGGCGGAGAATTTGTCTTTCAGAAACTGACCGGCACGAAATTTGAAGCGATCATCCACGCTTTGGAAAGCGATGTCGGCACCAACACATTGTCCTCACCCAGCATACTTACCTTGGATAATCAGGAAGCCTCAATGCTCGTTGGGTATCATACTCCCATACTGCAATCCACGGTTACGGCAGGTACGGATACTGTCGGACCGACGGTAACCCAGACACTGGATTACTATCAGGAGATCGGCATCCGTTTAAATGTCGTGCCGCAGATCAGTGAAGAGGGGTATATCAATATGATCGTACACCCCAGCATTACTTCCTCAAGTTCCAGTGTCACCGCTACTTCTACTGCCGGGACAGAAGAGACAACGACAGATTACCCGATTATTGATGTGCGCGAAGCGCAGACCCAGATATTGCTGAATGACGGGGAAACTATTGTCATTGGCGGACTGCTTAAAGACGTTAAAACCAAGACAAAAGTAGGTATACCTTTCCTGGTTGATTTGCCTTGGATAGGTAAATTCTTTGGCCGCGATAAGGATAATGTGGAGAAGGTTGACCTGCTTATTTTTATTACCGCCAAGATCGTTAAAGAAGGTGAATATACTCCTGAGAAGTTAGCAAAACTAGAGAAGAGGGTGCACCAGGGAGCGTCTCTTCAGATAATCAAAGAACCGGCTGACCGTAAAAAGAAGTAAGGAAAGGTTGATTTTGTGTATAAGATGAATTTTATTTTTTCTAAACAAGGCCTGATGCGTTATATTTCGCATTTAGACCTGATGCGCCTGTTTATGCGCGCGATGCGCCGGGCAGACCTTCCCCTCAAGATGAGTGAAGGTTTCAGCCCGCATCCTAAACTAAGCTTAAAAAGGGCTTTAAAATTAGGATTGGAAAGCCAGGATGAAGAAGCCGCGATCGTTTTGCAATTCCCGGTTGAACCGTCGGATTTTAAAAACAGGCTGCAAAAACAATTACCAGAAGGGATAGAGATCAAAGA
>Ga0153915_10000987_pt1 | contig 26221 bp, 25 predicted proteins | sample Opewatmetagenome_2_FD_107003 | JGI IMG/M metagenome (GOLD analysis project Ga0153915, IMG submission 107003) | Freshwater wetland microbial communities from Ohio, USA - Open water 3 Core 3 Depth 3 metaG | ecosystem: Environmental > Aquatic > Freshwater > Wetlands | place: USA: Ohio, Lake Erie...
AGAAGAAGCCCACGTCCACCAGGTAGCCGCCCGTGACGAACGGGTAGACGGCGAAGACGACGAGGGCCAGCGGCAGGACGAAGCGGCGCAGGGCGGGAGGAAGGCGGACTCTCACGGGATCAGACCTTCTCGGCCGTCTTCTCGCCGAAGAGGCCATTGGGCCGCAGGATCAGCACAAGGATCAGGATGAGGAAGACGAACACGTCCTTCCAGGCCGTGGAGACGTAGGCGCTGCCCAGCATCTCCAGCACCCCGAGGATCAGGCCGCCGAACATGGCGCCGGGGATGTTGCCGATGCCCCCCAGGATGGTGGCGGTGAAGGCCTTCAGGCCGTAGTTCCATCCCATGGTGAAGCTGATCTGCCTGTAGTACAGGCCCACCATGACCCCGGTGACGGCACCCAGGCCGGGGCCGAGGGTGAAGATGAAGCGGATCACCCGGTTGAAGTCGATGCCCATGAGGGAGGCGGTGTCGCGGTCCAGCGCCGTGGCGCGCACCGCGGCGCCCCAGGCGGTCCGCTGGATGACGAACCAGAGGCCTCCCATGAGGAGGAAGGAGATGGCGAGGATCACGAGCTGCAGCACGGTCAACCCGAGCCCGAAGACCTCGATGCGCGCCGCGGGCACCAGGGCAGCGGGGTAGGCCTGGTAGCGCGGCCCCCAGAAGATCATGATGACGTTCTGGATGATGACGGAGGCGCCCAGCGCGGAGACCACGGCGGGCAGGCGGCCCGCCGGGTAGATGGGACGGTAGGCGACGCGCTCCACCAGGAGGCCCGCCAGGGCGACGCAGAGGGCGGCCGCGACCGTGCAGGCCAGGAGGCCGCCCCAGAGGCCCAGGCGGGCGGTGAGAAGCGAGGAACCCGCGACGAGCAGGGTATAGCCGAGATAGGAGCCCAGGGCGAAGAAGTCGCCGTGGGCGAAGTTGATCAGCTTCAGCACCCCGTAGACCATGGAATAGCCCAGGGCGATCAGGCCGTAGAAGGACCCGATCGTGAGGCCGTTGATCAGCTGCTCGAGGAATACCCGCATCGCGTCCGCGCTACTTCGAGATGACGATCTTGCCCTGCTCGTCGACGACGTAGAGGTAGAAGGGCACGCCCTCCCGGTCCCCCGTGTCGGTGAAGCCGATCTTCCCGGTGATTCCGGAGACGCCGTCCACCTTGTCGCGCAGGTACGCGGCCAGCTTCGTGCCGTCCGTGGTGCCGGCCTTGTCCACCGCGTAGGCGATGACGTTCACCGCGTCCGCGGCATAGACGGGCCACGGGCTGGAGGGGATCTCCCCGTACTTGGCCTTGTAGGCCTTGAGGAACTCGGCGGCCTCCGCGGTGCCGAGGTCGGAAGGCAGGGGCTCATTGGTCATGTAGCAGCCCTTGGCCAGCTTGGGGCCCGCGATCTTCACGAACTCGTCATTGATCGCGGCGTTGCCTCCCACGAACGGGCAGGCGATCCCGATCTCCCGGGCCTGGGTGACCAGGAGCGCGGCCTCCGCGTAGTAGCCGGTGAAGTACCACACCTCGGGTTTCGTCTCCCGCATCTTGGTCAGGGGCACGCGGAAGTCCTTCTCACCCGGCGTGATCGCGTCGTAGTAGACGATCTCCACCTGCTTCGCGTCGATGGCCGGCTTCAGCGCGTCCCGGGCGTTCTCCGCCAGGCCTTTGCCGAAGGCGGTGTTGTCGTGCATGATCGCGATCCGCTTGGCGGCGAACTTCTGCGGCACGGCCTGCGCGAAGAACATGCCCTGGGAATCGTCCCGGCCGCAGGTGCGGAAGAAGTACTGCAGGCCCTTCCCGGTGAGGCGCACGGCCGTGGAGCCGTAGGCGATGTTGACCATCTTGGCCTTCTCGTAGATGGCGGAGGCGGGCTCGCAGATGGAGGAGCCGTAGGTGGACACGGAGGCCACCACGTTCCTGTTGCCCGTCATCTTGGTGGCCGCCAGGGCGCCCGTCTTGGGCTCTCCGGCGTCGTCCTCGACGACGATCTGGACCTTGCGGCCGCCCAGGATGCCGCCCTTCTGGTTGATCAGTTCCGCGGCGATCTCGCAGGACTGCTTGGCCATCTGGCCTTCATAGGCCCAGGCGCCCGTGACGGGTCCCTGCAGGCCGATCAGGACGGGTCCCGCTTCCTTGCTTCCGCCGGCGAACGCGCAGAACGCGCAAAGAAGGACCATAGCGATGGAGAGAGCCACTCGTCGTTTCAACGGTTTCCTCCTTGGTCGGGTCGTGGGATTCAGGATGGATTCTTTATAGTCGCCGGGCGGAGCGGTGTCAAGGAAGCGGGCGGCCGCCCTTCCTATCGAAGACCGGCCTTCTCCCCGGCGATCATGGCCGCGAGGCGCTCCCCGGCCGCATGGGCGCGCCTGAGGAAATCCTGCGGGTCCTTGTTCTCCTCCTGGTGCACATTGCTCTCCATGCTCACGCACTTGCGGTAGCCGGAGCGGGCGATCAGGGAAGCGAGGCGCGGCCAGTCCACGGTGCCCGTGAAGGGCACGCGGTGCCTGTCATTGGCGCCGTCGTTGTCGTGGATGTGCAGGACCAGCAGGCGTTCCTTGATCAGGTCCAGCGCATCCAGTCCCTTGGGAGAGGGCACGTCGGGGGCGATCAGGTTGCCGTGGCCGCTGTCCCAGCAGAGGCCGAGGTATTCGGGGCCGAAGGCGGAGAAGAGCTCCCGGATGGTCGCGATGTTGTCGTGTCCGTTCTCCACCGCGATGCGCACGCCGCGCCGGGTGGCGTAGGGGGCGAGGTCGTCGAGGGACCGGCGCAGCCTGTCCATGATCCCGGGGTTCTCGGCCCGTCCCTTGATGCCGGGCACGTGCATGACGACGGCGTCCGCCCCAAGCCGCCGCGTCATGTCGATGCGGTTCTCCACCAGGCGCAGGCCCGCCTGCCGCTCGTACTCCAGCGGCGAGGTCCAGCACTTCTCCTTGCCGCTGGAAGCGTGCAGGTCGAGCAGGGTCAGGCCGAAATCCTTGAGCCAACGGGCGATCGCGTCGATCTCCGCCGCGTCATACAGGAAATCGGTGTTCCATTGATGGCACCAATGGATATGGGTGAATCCGTGCCCTGCGATGCGGCGCAGGTCGTCCTCGGGGCATCCCTTGTCGGACAGGTAATCGGTGGTGATGGACAGGCTCATGGTTGCACTCCTCGCCGGACATCCTATCCGCGGGGGACCATCCCGTCAAATCCATGGCAGGCTGCGTTCGGCCGCCGCCTCATGATCTGGATGCGGCGGTGATCCATCCCCGAGCCTTGCCTCGGGCGGCATGGCCTTGGACCGGGGCGGCTATTTGCCCGCAAGCGTCCCGATCCGGACGCGGTTTCGGCCTTCCCGTTTCGCCCGGTACAGCGCCTCATCGGCGGTCTTCAGCAGATCGACCCAGGGCACGCGGTAGTCGGGAATCATGGAGGCGATCCCGGCGGAAAGCGTCACGGGGCGCTTCAACTCCCCGCTTCCCTCGCCACGGGAAGCGACCTTCTTCATGATCCATTCCACGATGCGTACGGCCCCCTCGGCGTCGGTATCCGGGAGGTAGAGCACGAACTCCTCGCCGCCGTAACGGGCGGCCCAGTCGCCCGGCCGCTTCAATTCGTCGTCGAGGACCGCCGCGATGACCCTAAGGCAGGCGTCGCCTTCCAGATGACCGAACCGGTCGTTGTAATCCTTGAAGTGGTCGATGTCCATCATGACGATCGTGACCGGGCTTCGGGCCCGGAGCGCGAGCTTCCAGTCGCGCGCCATCGCCATGTCGAAGTAGCGGCGGTTGTAGAGGCCGGTCAGAGGATCCATGTTGGACAGCTCCTCGTGCCGGTTCGAGGCCTTGTTGAGCTCCCCCTCCATGCGGTCGGAAATCTTCACCATGCGCTTCATCTGGACGAGGAGGCTCCGGTAGCCCGCGAGGAGGCGCGCATATTCCTCCCCGTCCCGCGGGGAGGCGAAGGAGTCCGACGACAGGAGCCGCTCCCCCTCCCGGAGCAGCCGGTCTTCCGCCGTGAAGATGCCGTGCTGGTCGTCCACCGTCATCCGCCCGGCGTCACGACGATCCGGAAGGGCAGGCTGGAAAGATCCTCCTTGAACTCCTCGCCGCATTCGATGGCCGTCTCGTTCTCCGCGTCGCAGATCCAGCGGACCGAGACGTCCCGGCCCGATGCCGCGGCCTTCTCCGCCATCTGGAACAGGTTCATGAGCACCTTGGAGGTGCTGGAATTGAAATACACGATGGCAAGCTCCAGGACGGCCTTCGGGCCCGACGCCTCGCAGAGGAACCGGGAGGCCCAATCCATCACGGGTTGGTAGAACTTGGCCGCGTTCTCCGGGAAGGACTCGCCCCGGATCCGCAGGACGCCGGAAGCCGCGTCGAAATCGATCTCCGGGGAAGACTTGCCCGCCTCGATCCTCAGACTTTCCATGAGCCCTTCTCCTGCACGGACACCTTGATGCTGAAGAACGAGAATGTCCCGTCGATCTCGGTGAACCCGTATTCCATGGGCTTTCCCGCCTTGCGGGCCATGTCGATGAGGCCGAGCCCGCCCCCCTTGCTCCCGGCCTCGGGATCGGCCTTCCTCTTTTCCTTGTAGAGCGTCTTGAGCGAATCCTTGTCGAGGAGCCGGATGGCCTCGATCCGGCTCCTGAGCCCCTCGATATCCCCGTTGAGGATGCGGTTGCCGCAGTAGACGAAGAAACCGTCCTCCGCGTGTCCGATGACCAGCACCCCCTTGCGCAGCTCCTTTTCGGTCTCCGGGATCGAGCCGAGCTTCTCCGCGGAATAGTTGAGGATGTTCTGCATCTGCTCCACGAAGACCGAGAAGACCGTCTGTGCCGTCGATGCCCCGGCATCCTCGAGCTCCATGTTGAGCCGCAGCGTGGCCCCGATCCCTTCCACGGTGGACTGGGAGATCGGTCCGCTGTAGCAGAAAAGGATCCCTTCCTTCTTGATCCCCTCGTGGAACTGATACAGGTTCAGGCTCATCGTTTCACCCCATTCCCGTCGAGTCGGAATCCGAACACCGTGACGTCGTCGCGCTGGACCTCGTCCCGCCTGTACTGCTCGAAGGAGGAGAGCAGGACCTCCCGCTGCTCCGCCATGGGCCTGTCCCGAACGGAGCCCAGGGTCCGCAGGAGGCGGGTCTTGCCGAAGGGCAGGCTCCGCTCCCCGCCGACCTGGTCGCGCATCCCGTCCGTCGCCATGTAGAAGCAGAGGCCCGGCTCCGCGGCCACCTCCCGGTTGGAGAAGTCCGCTTCCGGCCGCATGGACTTGTAGCCGATGCTCCGCCGGCTCCCGCGGATTTCCCGCGTCTCGCCGGGGGTCAGGACGTAGAGGGAAAGGCGGGCCCCCGCGAAACGGACCGAGCCGTCCGCCCTCACATGGCAGAGTCCGATGTCCAGGCCGTCGTTGGACTCCGTCTCCTCGCGGTGCTGCGACAGGGTCTGGCGGACGATCCGGTCCATGCGCGCAAGGATGGCCGCCGGGTCCCCGGGACCGAGCTCGCTCACGACGCGGTTCAGGGCGCTGCCCGCGATCATGGTCATGATCGCCCCGGGCACGCTGTGCCCCGTGCAGTCGATCACGGCGGCCAGGAAGCCCGCCTCCCCGCCGGCAAACCAGTAGATGTCGCCGCCGATCAGGTCCTTCGGATTCCAGATCACGAAGTGGTCCGCCAGGTGTTCCGCGATCGCGCTTTCGGGGGGGAGGATGGCCTTCTGGATGGTCCTCGCGTACTGGATGCTCTCCACGATCTGGCCGTTGGCGGACTCGAGCTTCCGCAGGCTGTCGTCCAGCTCCGCGGTCCGCCTCTTCACCAGGCCGTCCAGGTTCTCCGTGAACTCCCGCAGCTCCGAGACCATCCGGTTGAACGTGGTCCCGAGGGAGCCGATCTCCCCGCCCGTCGCGTCGGGGAAGACGACGGAGAGGTCCCCCGCCGCGACGCTCCGGGCCTTGGCTTCGAGGAGCCGGATCGGATCCACGATGTTGCGCATGCTGAACCGCCAGCCCACGAAGGCGATGACGAGGGAGCTGACGATGAGAAGCAGGAAAAAGACCACGGAGTACACCGCGGTGCCGCCATAGGCGATGGCGACCGGTTCCTCGACGATGACGCCCCAATGCGTGAGGGAGATGGGCACGGCGGCGCCGATGTCCTCCCTGCCATTGAGCCCGACGTAGGTGAAGACGCCGCTCCGTCCGGCCAGCAGGGCTTCCACCGACGGCGCGCCCCGCATGGCCTTCTTGCCGAGCACGAAGGCCACGTCCGCGGAGGCGATCACCGTTCCCGTCCCGTCCACGATATAGGCGTATCGGGACCCGGTCCGGACGCCCTCCGCGGTGACGACGTTCCAGAAGGAGGAGACATTGATGCCGATCCGGCAGGCGCCGACGGCCGATCCGTCCTGGCGCACCAGGCGCTTGGTGACGTAGATGACGGGAAACTTGTTGAAGGGGGAGGGAGTGATCTGCCCGATCTGCATGACGCCGCCCATGGCATCGCGGAACTCGGGGGAATCCGCCAGGCTGCCGAACTCCGGGGCGGTGTAGGTGTAGTAGCGCGAAAGCTTCACCTTCTCCGCGCCCGAGGCGTCGGTGAAGGTCACCGAGTCGTAGGAGGGATTGCGGTCCATGAGCTCGCCCGCCGTCTTCTCCAGGCGCGCCGTCTCGAGGCCCTCATAGTGGAGGGTGTCCCAGAGCCGGTCGATCGCGTCGAAGGCCATCTCAAGCTTCGCGGAGACGGCGATGGCCATGCGCTCCGCGGTCTCGCGGTGCACCAGCTCCCTGGCCGTCCTCTGCTGGCCCGTGCCGAAGAACAGGAAAAAACCCGCGAGGACCGTAAGGGGCACCACGCTGGTGATCAGGAGCATCGCGACGATGCTGCGCGCGAGGCCCGGTTTCAGGGGATGGAAGCCGTCGACCTGCAAGCCGTCCGGTCCTTTCATTCGAGTCCGGTCCAGAGGATCCGCGCCTCGGCATACTCCGGCGGCCAGACCGGGACGTACCGCCCGCCCTGCAGCTGTCCGATGATGCCCCGGCCTTTCGTGTTCTGTCCCGTGGCGGGGTCGAAGCGGACGCCGTCCCAGGGCATGAGGATCGACTCCCTGGACAGGTCCGTCGCGATCAGCGCCTTGCGGATGGCCTCGGGCCCGCCGCTTTCCGCCCGCCGGACCGCGTCGACGAGGACCATGAAGCCGGTGAACGAACGCGCCGTATTGCCGTTCAGCTCCTTCCCGCTGCGGTCCTTGTAGAGGCGGGAAACCTCCTTCAGGAGGGCCGATCCGCCGTCCGCGCCGCGCGCGAAAACGTCGCGGCTCAGGACCCCTTCCGCCTTCGGGCCCATGCTCGTCATGAAGAAGGAACCGATGAACCCCGCGTCCATGGCGAGGACCAGGGAGCGGGGGATCTTCCTGTCCAGATAACCCTGCATGAAGGCGACCGCGTCCGCGTCGTAGGAGGCCTGCAGGATGATGGCGGGCATGGCCGCCGCGATCCGGTCCAGTTCCGCGGAGAAATCCGTCTTCGTCGAATCGTAGGGGACGTCCGCGACGACGGTGAAGCCGTTCTGCGCCGCCTCCCGCTTTTCCGCCTGGGCGACTCCGGTGCCCCAGACCTTGTTCTCGTAGACCAGCACGAGGTTGCGCGGGAGCCTTGGATTGGCGGCCAGCGCGTCCTTCAGGAAGGAGAAGAAGTTGGAGACGAAGACCCCGTCGTCGGGCGTCGTGCGGAAAAACCACCGCAAGCCCCGGGCGGTGAGGAGCGCGGCCGTGGATTCCGGATTGAGGAAGGGAACGCCGAGGACCTCCGCCTTCTCGCTGGCCGCCGCCGTGGCGGAACTCTGGTAGCAGCCGAGGATCGCGGAGACGCCGTCCTTTTTCACGAGCTCCTCGACAGCGGCCGCCGCTTTGTCGGGGTCCTCCCCGTAGTCCTTGAAGACCACCTCGACTTTCCGTGCGGCGGCCTTCTTGCCCGTCGTGGCGGTCTGCGACGGGAGGGGCAGGGTGACGGTTCCCGCGACGGCTTCCGCCGCGAGCTCGATGACCGCCTTGATCTCCAGGCCCGTGGAAGCGACGGGACCCGTGAGGGGATAGACGGCGCCGATCTTCACGGTTTCCGTAGCCGTACCGGTTTTCCCGGAACAGCCAAGAAGCAAAAAAAGGGAAATGGTCAGTACCGAGAAAATCGCCAGAATGGACCTTTTCATCGTTTTCCGACCCCCGGGCAAGCTGTATAGCATGGGCGCCCAAAATGATCAATGAAGGCAGGGGACTCCGGTGTCCACGGACGGTCTCTTGCCAACGGCTACTGTCTGGGATACGGTCGCTGGAGGATTTCCATGACGCACGAGGAAAGGATCCTGGAAGCGCTGGCAGGCCGGTTCCCGGACCGCACGCCGGTAGTCCCCAAGCTCTGGGTGGACTCGGCGAGCCTCATCATGGGCCGGGACGTCCTGTCAACGGCCACGGATCCCAGGTCGGCCATGAGGACCGTCGTCGAGGCCGCCGTAGCCTGCGGCCTCGACGGGGCGCGTCTTTTCCATTTCCCGCCAAGATCCGTCGTCCACCGGGAAGGCCGCGCCTTCGAACTCGACTCCGCCGGCCGGGAGATCGGGGAGATCGACATGCAGGGCGGCCTCGCGACGCACCTCCACGATGCGGCGGACTTCGACCTGCGCGATCCGCGCCGCATGGCGCTCTACCAGTTCTGGACCGCGGAGAAACCGCTCCTCGATTCCGTCCGGGACGTCGGTTCCATCGCGGTGCCCACCGGGGCGGACCTCGAACGGATGGGATGGGCCGCGCTGCAGCGGGAGGTCATGGAGGAGTTCAAGGGCCGCATCGCGTTCCTGGGCGACTGCGGGTCGGGAACCCTCGCCTTCCTGGTGGCCCTCCGCGGCATGGAACGGGCATTATTCGACCTGGTGGAGGACCCCGCCCTGGTCCACGGGGCCATGGAGAAGGGCACGCGGATCGCGGCGGCCAGGGCCAGGTTCCACGCGGACCTCGGGGTGCGCGTCCTGCGGCTCAACGATTCGCCGGCCAACATGAGCGTGATCTCCCCGGCGCACTGGAAGGAGTACGTCTTCCCGCACGTGCGGGATTTCTGCGCGGAGATCCACGCCTACAAGCCCGCCGTCCGCATCTACTGCCACGTCTGCGGGAACTCCCTCCCCGTCGTGGAGGACCTCATCCGGGCGGGGATCGACTGCATCGGCCCGATGGATCCGCTGGGCGGGGCCGGGCCCGCGGCCTTCCGGCAAAAGGCCGGACCCGGCTTCCCCCTGATGGGAGGGGTCAACACGCTGTCCTTCTGCGGCGGCACGCCGGACAGCGTGCGCCGGGAGGCGCTGGACTGCATCGAACAGGCCGGAAGGCACGGGGCGTTCCTGCTGGGGTCTGGCTGCGCGCTGCCGCGCCAGTCCCGGCGGGAGAACATCCGCGCCCTGCGGGAGGCATCCGAGGAATACGGGCGGGGGCCCGACCGGTCCGCATAGCGGATCCGCCCCGCCCGACGGTCGACCGTCGAAGGAGTGTTTGCATGGACGTGAAGAAACTGTTCTCCCTGGAAGGCAAGGTCGCCCTGATCACGGGAGGCGCGGGCCTGTACGGGCGCCAGCTGGTGACGGGCCTCGCGGAGGCGGGGGCGCGCACCTTCGTGGCCGCCCGGACCCTGGCGCCGCTTTCGGCGCTGGCGGAGGAGCACCGCCGCGCGGGCCGCGACGTGACGGCCCTGTCCTACGACCAGGCCGAGGAGGCATCCATCCTCGCGCTGCGCGACGAGGTCCTGAAACGCGCGGGCCGGTGCGACATCCTCGTCAATAACGCGGTGCTCCGGCCCATGAAGGCGGGGTTCCGGGACACGGCGGAGGCCTTCGACCTGAGCATGCGCGTGAACGCCACGGGCCTGTTCCTGATCACGCGGGCCTTCGGCGACGCGATGGCGGAGCGCGGCGGAGGGGCCATCGTCAACATCGGGTCCATGCAGGGCATGATCGGGCCGGATCCCTGGCTGTACGAGGGCACGGACATGAGCGGCTGGTACCCGGACTACTTCTTCCACAAGGGAGGAGTGATCAACTTCACGCGCTTCATCGCCAGTTATTACGGCCTGAAGGGCGTGCGCTGCAACTGCGTATCCCCCGGGGGCTACCGGACGGAGAACCATCCCGACAAGTTCCGGGAAAGCTACGCGAAGCACACGATGCTCGGCCGCCTGGCGGGAGACGACGACCTGAAGGGCGTCGTCGTGTTCCTGGCGAGCGACGCGGCGGGCTACGTCACGGGCGCCAACCTGCCCGTGGACGCCGGCTATACGGCGAAATGATTCGGAAAGAAGGAGAACGAAGATGGTTTTAAAGGAAGGTTTCTACACGGCCCTCGGCACCCCGATCGACGCGAGCGGCAGCTTCGCGCCCGCGGGGTTCGAGAAGCAGATCAGGGATCAGATCGCCTGCGGCGCCTCCGGCCTCCTGGTCATGGGGTCCATGGGCGTGGAGCCCTGCATGCGCGACGGGGACTACCGCGCGGTGGCCCAGAGCGCGGCGGAGACGAACAAGGGCCGGCTGCCCGTGTTCGTGGGCGCGATGGACAACTCCGTTTCGCGCGTGATGGACCGCATCGACGCGCTCAAGGGCCTCAAGCTGGACGGCGTCGTGGTCACGGCGCCCTTCTACTTCGTGCTGGGCCGTGCGGAGCTCATGGCCTTCTTCCGCGCCATCGCGGACCGCTCCCCGTTCCCGCTCTACCTCTACGACCTGCCCACGGTGGTGAAGCACAAGATCACGGTCGACATGGCCTTCGAGCTGGCGGAGCACCGGAACATCCGCGGCATCAAGACGGCGGACCTCTCCATGTGCCGCTTCCTGAAGAACGATCCCAGGACGGCGGGCAAGTTCCAGGTCCTCTACAGCGGCCTGGACACGCTGGATGCGGCCTATGCCTACGGCCTCCACATGGGCCTGGACGGCATGTTCGCCATGATGCCCCGCACGATCGCCGACTTCTACAAGTGCGCCTCCTCGGGCGACCTGGCGGCCGCCACCCGGCACCTGGACCTGATCCTGAAGACCAGGGATTTCCTGTTCACCGTGGGCATTTGGCGCGGGTTCTCCTACTGCCTGAACCTGCTCGGGTGCGAAGGCAGGTTCACGCCGGACTACGACCCGCCCATCACGGACGCGGACCGCTCCCGGGTGAAGGAGTTCCTCGAGTCCAACAGGCTGATGTAAGGAGAAGCACATGCCGAAAGAGACCATGCGGCGCACGGCCGCGGACAACGAATACCTGCACAAGGACTTCCACGGCAGCCTGAGCGGGGGCATCGAGTACCTCGACACGCACTTCGGGGAGGCCGCCGTGAAGGAGTATCTTCGGGACTTCACCCTCGCCTACTACAAGCCCGTCATGGACGACATGAAACAAAGGGGGCTCGCCGCGCTCAGGGACCATTTCGAGAGGCTCTACGCGGTGGAGAAGAGCCCCGTGGACGTCCGCCTGGACGGCGAGGTCCTCACGGTGCGCGTCGCCAAATGCCCGGCCGTCACCCACATGCGGGAACACGGGTATCCCGTGGCGCGCCTCTTCGTCGAAACCACGAGGACGGTCAACGAGACCCTGTGCGATGGCTCCCCCTACAAGGCGGAGCTCCTCGAATACGACGGCGAGACCGGGCGCAGCGTGCAGCGGTTTTCAAGGAGGCGCTCATGATTTCCTGCACCGAGTTCATCCCCGCCTACAGCGAGCTGTTCAAATTCCTGGAGAAGAAGGGCGGCCGGGAGGCCGTCCTGGACTTCTGGAACTACCTCTCCGACACCTTCCTGGGCAACCTGAAGGATCTGGTGCGGGAGCACGGCATCCGGGGCTGCTGGCTGTACTGGACGCATACCCTCAACGAGGAGGCCGCCGACTTCACCATGGAGCTCGACGAGGAGGCGCAGGAGTTCCGGATCGTCATGCACAACTGCCCCTCCAAGGGCCGCCTCCTGGAGCTGGGCCGCATGAAGCCCTACCACGACTACTGCGGCCACTGCGACGTGCTCTACCGCAGGGTCCTGGAGCCCATGGGCTATTCCTACGAGTTCGACGGCAGCGGGGTCGACAAGGCCCGCTGCGCCATCGTGATCCGCCGGGTGAGGAAGTAGCGGCAGCTTCGGGCCCCATCGCGGCGGATGGGGCCCGGTATTTCCGGTTCCCGCCGGCTAGAAGGAGCGCACGGCCCGGACCCGATAATCGGCGGACACCGTGTTCTTGCTGCCATCATTTTGATTACCGTCGGCGAAGCTCTGCAGCCAGGCTGCGCCGCCGTCAAACTCGGTCGAGGTCCAGTACCAGGCGGAAGCGAATCCCCCGACTCCCTGCGTCCGCAGGTTGACATACGCTTGATTCAACTCCTCTTGCGAAGGAAGGAACCAGTCGGTGAATCCATTGCAGGTCAGCGCGTCGCAAAGCTGCGCGGCGCGGCCCGATTCGCCCAGTCCGATCAATGCAGAGACGATGACCGTGGTATTCGATTGACCGGTATTGATGCCCGTCCCACTCGCGCCGACACCGGTGCCGTATGCGCCCCATTGCACGCTTGCCGATTCGGTCGACGCGGGGGACGCTTCGAGGTATTTCCAGCCGTCCGCCGCGGCATTCGGATTGACGTAGCAGATCAGGCCTCCCGCCGGACCCGTGCTCCGAAGGCCGTAGGAACCCCAATCCCACTTCGCGTACAGGACCGCATCCGCGCAACCCATGGCGTAGCTTGCCTGGTCCTCGTACGTCACGGTCCCGTCGGCGGTCGTCGCCCACCCCGTGAACACCCAGCCGGACTTGCTGAACCCGCATGGGCTCAGGGCCGCCGCCGACCCGTAGGCGATCCTCTGCGTGGACATCGTTCCCGCCGCGTCGGCGTCGTTCTTGTCGAACGTGACGGCGAAGCCGTTCACGGTGAAGGATACGGACAGGATGCCGGAATCCGTGTAGGCGGGCGACCAGGCCAAGGCCTTCAGCGTCTTGGCGCCCAGTCCCGTGAAGCTCCCCGCCGCGACGGTCCCGCCGCTGGCCATCTTCACCGAGGTGCCGAGGGCACTGCCCGCCTCGTCGTGCGACGGATCGTTTCCATCGGTCGTATAGAAGATCCACGAGTCCGCGGTCGCGGAGCTCAGGGTGATGGCCGGCGACATGGAATAGACCCCGCCGCTCAGGCCGGACGGGGTGCACGTCGGGTCCGCCACGGCGCCTGTCACGGTATAGGCGGCCGTGGAGACCGTCGAATCGGCCCAATCGGCCTTGACGGCGAACGCCTTGATCGTGACGGAGGTCCGGAGTGGGACCTCCAAGGCCGCCGTGAAGACGCTCCCGTTCGCGGTGCTGGGATCGCTGCCGTCCGTGGTGTATATCACGGCCGCGCCGGGCGTGGCCGAACAGATCGTGACGCCCTGTTCGGCGGTGTAGGTGCCCGAGGGGGGCGAGAAGTCCGGAGCGGCCACGGTGCCCACGGGAATCCCGCTCCCGCCGACAGTGAGCGCGAGCCGCGCCCTTGTCGGATCATTGGAGAGGACCTTCAACTCGGCGGTCTTCCGTCCCATGGCCGTCGGGGTGAAGCGGAGGGTGAACTCCGCGCTGGAACCCGCGGGAACGCTCAAGGCGGCAAGGGCGGAAACGATGCTGAAAGACGCGGGCTCCGTTTCCGTCAGGGACGGGAGCTCGGACAGGATCAGGTCGGTTTTCCCGGTATTGGCTACCGCCAGAACGATATCCTTCGGGGTCCCGAGATTCGCCTCCCCGACCTCCAGCGCATCCCCCGTTACCGCCAGCGCATCCCGGGTGATGCAGATCTGCGGCGCATTGACGTCCGGCTGCGCGGCGATCTCCTGGAGCATCGGCCCGATGGGATTGAAGCAGGCACACGGAAGGAAGAGCGCCAAAAAGAAAGAAGCCCCGAGAAGCGGAATCGACGGGGAGCGGCAGGGTTTCTTCATTGCGTCACTCCGCCCAGGCCATCTCGGCCGCCAGGCCGGATGCCTCGGCGGCCTTGGCGGCCTCCTCGCCCCGGATCCCCAGGTAGGAGTGCCGCAGAGCCAGCGCCGGATCGACGGCCTGGAGGGCCGCGTAGTATTTCTTCACCGCGCCGTAGTTCTCCTCCTCCTGGTTGATGCGGGCCAGGGCGAGAAGCGCGTTGGGATTCCCGGGACTCACCTTATAGGCGCGTTCATAATAATCCCTGGCACTGTCGTTTTTCTTCTCAAGCCGGGCCAGATTGCCCAGGTTGACCAGGGCCGGAACGTACTCCTCCTTCGCCACCACCTTCTCGAACTCCGCCCTGGCCCTGTCGACGAGGCCGTTTTTCGCGTAAAGCGCTCCCAGGGCATTGACCGTCCGCGCACTGCCCTCCTCCTTCTGGACCTCCGCCCGCAATTTCAGGACGCGGCCCGCGATTTCCCGTTCCACGAACCGGGCCACCTCCGCCTTCACCGGCCCGATCACGAGGTCGCTCGCGGGCCATATGAAGCCGGCCGTGCCGGGGAGCGCGACGGGTTCGTATGCCGCCCACGCCTGCTGCACCGGGAAAAAACCCGCCCGATCCTTCGACGTGCCCTCCCTCCACTCCCTGGCGCCCTCCCTCCAGGCCTCCAGGAAGCCTCCGTCGCGCAGGGTCACCTCAATGGGGAGCCATGCCTTGTCGTCGCGGAAGATGAGATCGTCCCAGCCGAGAAACCCCGCTTTCGCCGCCTCCGGGGTCAGGTTCAGCGATGCCGCGATGAAGATGTGCCCCGGTACCGTCAGGAAGGCCGTTTCGATGCCGACGGCCTCCAGGAACGCGCAGTAGAGGACGGAAAGGTCGTCGCAGTCCCCGGCGCGAGCCTCGAGGGTCTCGCGGGGGAACTGGAGGTAGTCGATCTGGGAAGCGGTCTTCCCGTCGGAGATCGCGCTGGTGGGGTCCCTGACGTAGTTCACCCCGAAGACCCGAAAGGCCTCGTGCACAGCCGCGGCGATCTGGAGGTTCTCGTTCACGGACGCGTTCTTGGCGGCCTTCACGTCCCCGCACATCCGTCTGGCCGCGGAAACGATGGCCGGATCGTTGGCGGAAACGAAGGCCGCGGCCCTCCGGTCGTCGCTCCAGGTCATGTTGTTGCGCCGGTAGACGCGCAGCGTCACGTTCTGCGTCGTCTTCACGGACCGGCCGTCCACCGCGTACTCCAAACCTATGTCGCTGGCCACCTTGGTGGCTTCCGTGACGGAAAGGATCTCGTCGTTGAACAAGGCGACGACGTCGATCTTCCTCGACTCCCCGGGGGCCAGGGAAGGGATGGCGGCGCATTCCCTAGGAGCGTCCATGAACTTCTTCACGTAGAAGCTGACCTTCACGTCCCGCATCCAGCCCGTTCCCGGATTGGAGACCGTCACGGATCCGAAGGGGTGGTCGTCGTAGTATTTATAGAAGACGGGGAACACGCCTTCCTCCAGGTCGACCCGGACCCGCGCCATGGCCCCCTCCGTCCCCGTGGAAAGGGGGGCAGGCTGCACCGGCGGCTCCTGCCGCCCGGGCACGGCCGGTTTTGCGGCACCCGGGCGGTAGGAGACCGACAGGCCCGGCTCGAAATAGAGATACTGGCCGAAATCGTAGCGCGCCGATGCGGCCACGCCGAGGGAAAGGGAATCGTTCAACGGGAAGACCGCGCCCGCCCCGAAGCCGGCTCCGGGAAGGAGACCGGGCGTCATGCCGGACGAACCGGCGAGAAGAAGGAGCGAATACTGGAGGGACGCGGCTGCCCACAAGTCCAGCCAAGGCAGGGGAAACAGGTGCGCGGAGGCTCCCGCCCGGACGCCGATGGTGGAAAGGGCATAGGAGTTCTTCAAGCCCGCATAGACGTATCCGATACCGAGTTCGGGCAGGAGCCATGGAACGCCGGACAGCGGGATCTGCGCGGTGAGAACCGCGTCCGTGGAGAGCGGCGTGAAGAGACCCGACTCGGCGTTCAGGGGAATCGAATACACGGGCGACAGCGCGAAAGTGGGTGCATCCGCGATCAGGAGGAAGGGAGACGACAGGAAAAAAAGAAGGAGCAGCACCGGACAAATCGGATTCAACCCCCGGATGGGTCGCCCATACATTTTTTTCTCCTTCATCGAATCTATCAGAAACAGGGACAATCATCCAGAGGACGCATTACAAACTTGATGCAAGAGTGAAACCCGGAAACGACAGAAGATCCGGGTCGTCGATCCGATGCCGGACGGCGATGTCGATCTTCCAGGGAAGAGGACGATGCCCCGGACCCGCGCTTCACGGGTGATGGTCCGCACCACCCTGTCCCATTCCGTTTCGGGGATGCCGTATTTCATGCCTGCTGAGCCCTGGCATCCATCGAGTCGAGGAAGGGACGGAACGAAGCCCAATTTCGTTCCTCGACCGCCCTGACGATCTACGCGACGATTTCCAGGTTGTATGTATGGGAGGACTGGTTGCGGCTTTTGTTCATCTCCATCTTCGTCGTCTACTGGGAAAGTATGGCGGAGAAGCGCCCGGAGCGCCATCGAGCAACGGAACGGAGCAGGACTTTTTCAAGCGATTTCCCTGGAAATCCCAGGGTGGCCGATACCCGTCCCGGCGGAAGTCGGGGTATGCTATCAGCGTGCCAGGAACGCCCGGTAGGCCCGCAGCAGTTCCGGGATTTCTTCGACGGTTTCCCGCGCGGCCTTGTGGATCAGCCGGACGTCCAGTCCGTTGTATTCGTGCGTGATCCGGTTGCGCAGGCCGGCCAACCTTGCGTAGTGCGCCGCCCGGTCCTGGGGCAGCACGCCGATGTCGGCAAGCTTCAGGAACGAATCCGCGTAGTCGCGCGGCACCACGGATGCCGTCTCGCTGATCAGGTGGTAATTCACGTCGAGGATCCTGCCGATCGCCCTTTCCAGATAGCGTTCCGCAAGAGCCTCATGGATTTCGTCCGCAAGATATGCTTCCTCGGGAAGCGAAGTCAGCCTGCGCAGGCGCTCGACGTCCTCCAGAACCAGCGCGATCTTCCTCTCCACGAGTTCGGAATTGACGGCCATCGTCAAACGGTCTCCAGACGCCGTCGGTTCGTTTCCGCCTCCAGCCGCAGGAGGGGCCGGTACTCCTGATAGCGTCGATACGCGTGGATGCGGAACTCCTGGAAAGCCGTCACGTCCCCCGAAAGAAGAAGGCAATGCGCCTGGATCTGCCCAAGGAAAAGCGGATCCGCGCGGCTTAAATCCGCGATGTCGATCTCCGTGTCCGCAAACACATTCTCCAGTTCCGCCCAGACATCCCAACCGAGCGGCCCGGAGGCGGGCAGAAGGGCGAGGTCCAGGTCACTGTCGGGTCTTTCGCGCCCCGAGACGCGCGAGCCGTGTGCGAGGATCAGGACGATCCCCTGATGGGCCCGCACCGCATCCAAGGCCTCCCTCTGCTCCGATGTGAGCGCGATCATGAATCCAATGCTATTCCCCATCCGGCGGCGGCGTCAAGGAGTGGCGCCGTGCTCCGCTTGCCGCGATAGCGGCCTTCCGCCATACTCGACGGCAAGCGAGGCGTCATGGGCGGCACATACAAGCATCTGGGATCCTTCAGCGACTGGGTGGGGGAGGCCCGCAGGCAGCGAGAGCTCTGCCCCCTGGCCGCGCCCGGCGCCGAAACCCGGAGGAAGTTCAGGGAGGTTCTGGGATTCTGCGATGGACCGGAAGCTCCCCTGGCCGTGAAGTCCGAGCGGACCTGGGCGCATGACGGCCTGGCGGGGGAGGAGGTCTCCTGGAGCGTGGGCTACGGGCCGCGCACGCACGCCTTCGTCCTGAAGCCGGCGGGAGCAGCCGGTCCCCTACCCGCGGTCCTCGCACTGCACGACCACGGCGGCTTCAAATTTTACGGCAAGGAGAAGATCGCCGACGGTCCGGAGGGCTGCATCACCAAGGAGAACTTCCCCGCCGTACAGCGCCTGCGCACGGACTGCTACGAGGGCCGGGCCTACGTCAATGCCCTGGCGCGCGAGGGATTCGTAGTCATGGTCCACGACACGTTCCTCTGGGGCAGCCGCCGCTTCCCCTATGAGGAGATCCCGGAAAACCTGCGCTCCATGGCGGAGCAGGGGGTCCGCGCCATGAAGCCCGACCCCGAAATACCAGAGGAGATCCGGCTGTACAACCACGCGACGTGGTACCACGAGCTCTGGATCGAGAAGTACTGCGCCCTCCTGGGCACCACGATGGCCGGCGTGTGCTGCCATGAGGACCGCATCGCCCTCAACCACCTGCGCTCCAGAGCCGACGTGCAGGCGGACCGCACGGGCTGCATGGGCCTTTCGGGAGGCGGGAACCGCTCCGCCATGCTCCTGGCCACGCACGACGGCGTGAAGGCCGCCGTGGTGACGGCGCTGATGAGCACCTACGAGGGCATGCTGGACCACAACGTCATGAGCCACACGTGGATGCTGTTCCCCCACGGCTGGGCCAGGCACGGCGACTGGTCCGACGTGGCGGCCAGCCGCGCGCCCATGCCCCTGCTGGTGCAGTACGACAACGACGACAGACTGTTCACGAGGCAGGGCATGAACGACGCCCATGAACGGATCTCGGACCACTACCGCGACGCGGGCGCGCCGGACGCCTACACCGGGCAGTTCTACCCGGGGCCGCACAAATTCGATCTCGAGATGCAGAAGGCAGCCTTCGCCTGGATGAAAGGGAGACTGTAGCATCCCGCAGGTCGCCACGCCGCTTCACGGCAAGGCCGTGACCGCCAGAAACTCAGGGACGAGATCCTGTGGGCGACTCTCAGTACGGTCGCGGACGGGGTCCTCCTGATCGATCAGGACGGGAAAATCCGACACGTCAACAGGCAGTTCATCGACATGTGGCATATTCCACGGCATATCGTCGATTCGAATGACGACGATACGATGATCGCTTTCGTCCTCGATCAACTTTCGGACCCCGTGGGATTCCGGAAAAAGATCGGGGAGCTCTATGGAAGTGAAGAGGAAACATAAGAGGAAACCCGTTTCAAGGACGGCAGGATCTTCGAAAGATACACGTCGCCCATGGCAATCGAGGGAATCCTTTACGGCCGCCTGTGGGATTTCAGGGACATCACGAAACGCAGGCTGGCGGAAGAAGCCCTGGAAGAAAGCGAGGAAAAATACCGCGCCCTCGTCAACAACATGCAGGATATCATCTACCGCTGCGATCTGGAGGGCAACCTCATTTTCACCACGCCGTCGGCGGCGTGCATGCTCGGGATGAACTTCGCCAGGGATTTCTACTACCATCCCGAAGACCGCCAGGAAGTGCTGCGGCTCCTGAAGGAACGGGGGAAAATAGGAGGAGTACCTGCGGATCGGAAGCGGGCTGTACGCGCAAATGGAAAACGAGGGCCTGGGAATCGCGGAAACCCGCCTCAAGCGGAAGTCATTGACAAACAGGGGATCCCGGAACAGGGACTCCACTTCCTCGGCAAGCCGTTCACCTCCTGCGAATTGGCGCGGAAGTACGGGAAATCCTGGACGAAAAAAGGGCATAGAGCAGGCGTTCCCGCGCAGGAGGCGCCGTCCTTCCGCACGCGTTCGAGGAGGCGCTTCCTCCCGGAGAGCATGGCGATCCTCCTTGCCCCTTCCCTTTATAAAAGGAAGATTCCATTCTTCCGGCAGGAACGGACCGTCTCCTCCGGCCACAGGCTCACCTGGATCTCCCCGATGTGGGCCTTGCGCAGGAAGAACATGCAGAGGCGCGACTGGCCGATGCCGCCTCCGATGGACAGGGGCAGCTGCCCCGAAAGCAGGCGGCTGTGGAAGAGCAGCTTCTGCCGTTCCTCGCAGCCGCGCGTCTTCAGCTGGCGGCGCAGGGCCGCGGCGTCGACGCGGATGCCCATGGAGGAAAGCTCGAAGGAACGGCCCAGGACCGGGTTCCACACGATGATGTCGCCGTTGAGGCCCTTGTACCCCGCCTCGTTGGGCGTGGACCAGTCGTCGTAGTCCGGCGCGCGGCCGTCGTGCACCTTGCCGTCGGAAAGCTCGCCGCCGATGCCGGCCACGAAGACCGCCTTCTCCTCCATGGCGATACGGTCCTCGCGTTCCCTCGGGGTGAGGGACGGCCAGCGGGCCCGTAGGTCCTCCGCCTGGACGAACGCGATGGACTCCGGCAGGAACGGCTCGATGCCGCCGTCGTAGAGCTCGCTCACCCAGTACTCGGTACGCACGATGACGCCGTAGATCCTCTCCACGACCCGCTTCAGGAAGGCGAGCGTCCGGTCCTCCGCCGTGATGACACGCTCCCAGTCCCATTGGTCCACGTAGAGGGAGTGGATGTTGTCCAGGTCCTCGTCGGGCCGGATGGCGTTCATGTCCGTGTACAGGCCGAAGCCGGGGGCGATCCCGTAGTCGGCCAGGGCCATGCGTTTCCACTTGGCCAGGGACTGCACGATCTCCGCGTCCGCGTCCATGGCCTTCACGCGGAAGGTGACGGGCTTCTCCACGCCGTTCAGGTCGTCGTTGATGCCGGTGCCCTTTTCAAGAAACAGGGGCGCCGTCACCCGCCGCAGGCGCAGCTCCGTGGAAAGGTTGAGCTGGAAGAAATCCTTGATCTGCTTGATCGCCGTCTCGGTCTGCTTCACGTCGAGCCGGGACCTGTATTCCTTGGGAAAGATGAGAGCTGCCATGGGTTGATATCATGCATGGTTTGCGCCGGTTTGGACAAGCGTGCCTCGGGCGGCGCGCATCCGCCGACGGAACGGCTGGAACCGGCTGCCCGGTTTGGTTATCCTGATCCCATGGGAAGGCAACGATTCCGCCATTGGGGCCCGCTCCTCGCGGTGGCAATAGCCCTCGGATCTTGCGCCTCCACGGCAGACATCGCGCGGGCGAAGGCGGTCACGGAAGCAGTGGCCCCTTCGCACCCGTTTCCGGAAAGCGCTTTCCTCGTTTCCGACGGCCTGAAGCTGCATTACAGGCATTGGACGCCGGACAGGACGCCCGTCGGCCGCATCTTCCTGCTGCACGGTTTCGGGGCCTCGACCTTCTCGTTCCGCTTCCTCGTGCCGCGACTGCTGACCGCGGGCTGGGAGGTGGCGGCCGTCGACATACCCCCCTTCGGGTATTCGGACAAGACCGATGCCATTGCCCGCCTGGGCTACGACCGCGGCCGGCTGCTGTGGGCCGTTCCCGACGCCCTGGGCTGGACCGGCCCGACGGTGCTGCTGGGCCATTCCATGGGCGGCCTGTACGCCACGGCGATGACGGAGAGGAACCCGGAACGGGTGAGCGGACTGGTCTACCTGGCCGGGGCCGTGCCGGTGGACGGAAACGCTTCGGGCGGGGCGCCGTGGTTCGCCGGGCTCTTCGCCGGGGCGCTCGATTCGTCCGTGCACAACTGGTCCTGGGTGAAGGATTCCCTGAAGGGCTTCGCCGGAGCCGAGGTGCCCGACGCCATGGTCGACGGCTACTTCGCCCCATTACAGGTTCCCGGGGGGGTTCAGGCCCTGCTGGACTGGTCGGTGGCGAGCGGACGCCAGGCTCCCGTGCACCCGAAAACGCTGAAGAAACCCGCCCTGCTTGTATGGGGTGAGAAGGACACCGTGGTGCCCCTGGAGACGGGCAGGAGACTCGCCGGAGCCATCTGCGGGTCCACCCTGGTGGTGCTCCCCGGTTTGGGACACCTGGCCCACGAGCTGCAATCCGAGGCGGTCCATGCGGTGGTGATGGGGTTCCTGGCGCAGATGGCGCAATAGGATCGGGCACGGCCCGCCGACGGATGATGGGTTGGGTCGGCCTTCCGAGGCGGTGCCTGGATTGAGGCCGGGAAGGCCTCCCTTGCCAGGATGGCATTCCCCAGGCACGACTACGGGAACCCGTCGTGGTTCCAAGCCCTGTCCCCGTGCGCGAATCAACCTTTTTCCCGATGCGCGGCGGGGCCGGGGTGCCCCATCTTCGGGGGCATGAAGCGATCCGGACGCGCGCTGCTCCTCTTCCTTCTCCTGGACATCCTCCCCATGGCATACGGGGAATCGGCGGCGGTCACGCACGAAGAGGTCCGCCTGGCGGTCGCCCTGTCAGGGGCGGCGCAGCTTGCCTCCGTCTTGGAGGCCTTCGCGTTCGAGGAGACATGGTTCCCCTACGTGTTCCTCGGGACTGTCACCCTGCAAAGCCTGCCGGGCCTCGCCTTCGGCGCGGAAGACGCCCCGGCGGGCGCGGCCGTGCAGCTGGCGGCGGACGCCCTAAGCCTCGGGAACTACGCTTTGTTCGGCGACAACTACGTCAATCCCCTCCTCTTCAACGCGGCCCACAAGTTCTCCATGTACCGGACCTATGCGCTTTATGCGGACCTGCGCTCGCGCTGCGCCGGGGATGCCTACGCATCCTCCTTCAGCGGGCGTTCCTTCCTCGAGCTCGTCTCGGCGCCCTTCCGCCCTTCCGTCCTGGGGGAACCCTACGTCTGGGGGACCATCGCGACGGTCGCGGCCGTCACGGCCGTATCCGTCGCGACTTCCGACCAGAGCCGGGCCGTCTGGGCCACGGGGAAATGCCACCTGAACGACGCCGAGATCCCCCTCTGGGCCGGGGTGTCCCTCTCCCTGCTCTCGACCGTCGTCAACTACGTACTCACCGGCGTGGGGGAGGAATCCCTCTACAGGGGCGTCTACTATGAAGAAACGAAAACGACATGCGGCCCCGTCGCGGCCAAAATCCTGGACGCGAACTACTTCGTGCTCAGCCACTATCCCCAACAGTACGGAACCCTGACGAAGACGGAGATCGGGACCGTCATCCTGAACTACGCCCTCTCGCTCGGCAACGCCCTGTGGCTCCAGTGCGTCTACGACTGGGGAGGACTGCCGGCATCCGTGGCGGTCCACGCCTGGAACGACGTCCTCTTCGGCATGGCCGACTGGCTCCTTGCGGCCGGCGTCCCCTATCTCAATGACGCGGGCTTCGACCTCATGACAAGCACGCGGGCAGGGGTGACGATCTCCTGGAGGGCAAAGCTTCCTTGACGGCCCCGACGGCGCCATCCTACAGTGGCGGCCATGAAGCCGATCCTCGCCCTCTACTGGCTCCTCGCCTACACGGCGGGGATCGTCTGCATCACGGGCCTCGCCTTCCGACGGGCCCAGAGGCGGGAAAAATCCACCGGGAGGCTCCTTGTCTTCCTCATAGGGATGGCGGTCGCCGTGACGGCCCTTCCGCTGCGCGAGCTGTCCGATGCCGGCGTCGGATCCCGGTTGGCCGGCATCCTCGCCCTCGCGGCCGCCGGTCTCACCGTGGCCAGTTTCCCGCGCTACGCGGCGTCCCTGGACGACGTCCCGCGGCGTGAAAAACGGGCCGTCGCCTTCCTGGGGGGCGGCTTGTCGCTCTGCCTGCTGGACCTGGTCCTCGGCTTCCTTCCCTTCCCCGGGCCGGCCCGTGCCGCGGGCGTCGCCACGCTGCTCTCTCTGGCCTTCGCCGTCTACGTGTCCCTGGCCTGGATCTCCCGCTCCAGGGTCCCCCGTGCGGACAGGGCATGGATGGCATTCTTCTTCCTTTTCTCCGGCCTCGTCGTGTTCCTCGACTTCATGGGCGGTTGGGACCTCGTCGCTCCGCGGATGGGGGGCCGGATCCTGCTGTTCCCGGCCTTCTACGTCTTCCTGAACGTCTCCCTCTTCCGGACCCACCTGCGGTCCTGGACGCATCCGGTCCCGGACCCGGCCCTCCTGGGCCGCTATGGAATCTCCGGACGGGAGGAGGAGGTCCTCCTGCTTCTCGCCAAAGGGCGGACCTACCGCGAGGTCGCCGACGAACTCTACATATCCCTGTCCACTGTCAAAAGCCATGTCGACCACCTCTATACAAAGACGGACTGCCGCAACAAGGTGGAGCTCTTGAACCGCCTGCGGGTCGCTGAACGCGGATAGGGGCCGCCGCAGGCGTCCATTCCCATGCAATGCCGGGGTGGGTGCCCTACCCCGGCAAATGGAGGCCGCGGGGGGCGCGACTTCCGCCCGCAACAGGATCCTCAAGTCTCCGGGAACGTGTTTCCCGCGCGGCCGTCGTAGAGTTCGCTCACCCAGTACTCGGTACGCACGATTGAAATGAAAATGAAAACGGTATATATTGTAGACATATAAAATCATTGAAAAAAGAGGTTGCCGTCATGAAAAAAATCCTATTCATCCCCCTGGTCATCTTCGTCCTTCTCGGTTTCACCTCGTGCAAGTTCCTAGATTCCCTCTTCTATGTGGCTCCGGACGTTTCGGTTTCGGACCTGCATGACTACACGGGGTCGCTTCCCACGACAAAGGACGGGGTCATGACCGCCGCCGGATCGGGGGCGTATTACACCCTCTACTGCGTCTACTACTACATGTCCACGAGCGACGAGTTCACCGACGCGTTTTCCTCGGTGTATGCGAGGGCCTTTTCCAGGATCCCTACCATGAATCTCCTGAAGTCCCTCCTGCAGAAACGCGGCATGAAAAAAATCACGGCGGAACAGACCGGTTTCGACGACGACTCCCTGGAGAAAGAGGCGTCCATCAAGATCACGGATGAGGACATCGACGTGGAGGATCTGGGCGGGGATTCGGGAACCATCACCATCAACTCCATCAGCGGAGAGATCAAGGCCACCGTCAGCGACAATGAGGCCCCCTTCACCGTGACCCTGGAAAAAGCCGAAGCGGACGTCGACATCGATGGCACCGACATCGACGTGGGGACGGGCGCCGTGGTGAACACGGCCAAGATCGGCCTCAAGGCCAAGGCATCGGGAACGGTGAAGATCGGCTCCGATTACACCCCGACCTCCATCGTGTACGACCTCTCCATCAGCATCAAGGCCGGCTTCTCCGTCTCCGCGGGGACCAGAAGCAGCGGCAAGTTCATCATCGAGATCAGCTACTACGACTCGGGAAACCTCTCCGCGGCGGACCTCGAGTCCAGCGAGTTCTATGGCCTGGACAACGTCGACATGGAGATGACCATCAAGATGTATGACAACAAGGACGCCCTCCTGGACACGTACGAGCTTACCGAAGACGACCTTGTGGAAATGATAGAAGCCGGCCTCTAGTACTACTGTGTCATAAGTTGACACGTAGTGCTTTTCTCGCGGTGATGGTCGCATGGCGGAGAAAAAATCGTCAGCGTCCTGCAGATTCTCCCAGTACATCGAGAAGTTGGGTCGATCGCTCGGTCATGCGGATCGCATAGAACCATTGCGCGCCTACATGACAGGGCTATTGCTTCCCGGTGAGCGTAAGAGCGTCGAACCGATGGCGGCCAGAATCGATCCGCGTCGGGTTTCGGCCCGACACCAGTCGATGCATCACTTCGTGGCGAGTGCACAGTGGGATGCCGAGGCATTGCTGGGCGTCGCACGCGAGTACGCGTTGGAACAAATAGAACGGCATGGACCAGTAGCGACCTGGATTGTAGATGATACTGGTATGCCGAAGAAGGGAACTCATTCGGTCGGCGTGAGCCGGCAGTACTGCGGCGAACTTGGAAAACAGGACAACTGCCAGGTCGTGGTCACAGTATCAGCCGCGAACCCAACGATGAGTATACCGTGTGCCTATCGACTCCACCTCCCGGAGGTGTGGGTAAATGATCCGCGACGCTGTGCGGCAACGGGCATCCCAAGTGGGAGATTGCGATCGAGGCGCTGCGGCGGATTATCGAAGATGGTCTGCCAGCAGCTCCGGTGACCACGGACGCCGGCTACGGTGCAGTAACCCCATTCAGGGAAGCCGTCAGTGCACTCGGGCTCTCGTATATGGTCGGAATCTCGAACCAAACGACAGCATGGCCACCTGGCCGTGAACCATTGCCGCCAAGGCCATGGAGCGGGAGAGGTCGGCACTCGATCAACCTGCGCCGCAGTTCGAGCAATCGGCCTGTATCGGTCCGTACGGTGGCATTGAAACTGTCGGTCAAATGCTGGCGGACCGTTCGGTGGCGTGAAGGGACTCGCGGTATGATGCAGTCTCGATTCACGTCTTTGCGCGTGCGAGCTGCCCACCGGGATGAGGGGCGAAGAGAACCGCGGCCACGTGAGTGGCTTCTGATCGAATGGCCTCGAGGCGAAAAGGAACCTACGAAGCACTGGTTGTCTACAGTACCAGAGGCCGCTTCCTTGCAGGACCTTGTCGAGTTGTCACCTCGCATTTTGGTTGGAACAGTAGAGAAGCGTTTCTCTCAGAATCGGAGAGACGAATGATCAATATTCTCACGGAAATCTGACCGATAAAAGTAATGGAGGCCAAGATGGATGGG
>Ga0153915_10000988_pt1 | contig 26212 bp, 23 predicted proteins | sample Opewatmetagenome_2_FD_107003 | JGI IMG/M metagenome (GOLD analysis project Ga0153915, IMG submission 107003) | Freshwater wetland microbial communities from Ohio, USA - Open water 3 Core 3 Depth 3 metaG | ecosystem: Environmental > Aquatic > Freshwater > Wetlands | place: USA: Ohio, Lake Erie...
ACAAGGAGTAGTCGAGCAGGAGAATTGCAGATACACCCTCCAGAACATAGGCAGAATGCAGTAATCGACGGAATTCCAGCGGAATTCGTATGACGGAAAACCGGCAGCGGGGAATTTTTCTGGGGCTAGCGGCGATAGCGGCTATCTCCGCAGCCGCTCTCGCCCAGCCGGCGAAGCCCCCGGATGCCGAAACCGTGCTGGCGTACCTCGACGATCTCTACCGCTCAAAGAGCAGCATCGCCAGGGCCGAGATGATCGTCACGAGCCCGCGCTCGACCAGGACGATGCGCCTGAAAGCCTGGACGCGCGGTGAAGACGAGGCGCTCATCGTCGTCGAAGCTCCGGCTCGCGAAGAAGGCACGTCGACGCTTCGCGTCGGCCCGAATCTCTGGAACTACCTGCCACGCATCGCGCGGACGATTCGAGTGCCTCCGTCGATGATGCTCGGCTCGTGGATGGGCACCGACTTCACCAACGACGATCTCGTGAAGGAGTCGTCGCTTCACAAGGACTTCGAATCGCGCATCGACCGCCGCTCGGACTCGCCACCCGGATGGTGGCTCGGGCTCACCGTCAAGCCCGGCATCGTCGGCCGCTGGGCGCGAATCGACATCCTGATCTCCGACGACGGCTGGCTGCCGCTGCAGGAACACCACTTCGATCGCAAGGGCCGGCTGGCGCGGACGATGGTGTTCGACGAGGTCAGGATGTTCGGCGGCCGCCGCGTGCCCGCGCATCTCGTGCTGACGCCGACCGACGTCGAGGGCCAGCGGACCGAAATGCGATATCTCGAGCTGGAGTTCGACGCGAAGATCCCGGACGACACGTTCAGCCTGTCGCGTCTTGAAAGGTCGAGGTAGCCGATGGCGATGCCTCTCCCGACGACGTGGCGGATCGCGTGGCGTAATCTCTGGCGCAATCCGCGGCGCACAGGGCTCGCGCTCGCCGCGATCGGGCTGTCGGTCACGCTCGTGCTGCTCTACGACGGCGTCCTGCGGTGGGAAGCCGACTGGATGGTCGACACGATCACGGGGCCGATGCTCGGCCACGTGCAGGCGCACGCGCGCGAATGGAGACGCACGCGCTCGATGGACAAGACGCTGCGCGATGTGTCGAAAACCGTGGCGGCGCTGCGGGCCGATCCCGATGTCGCGGGCGTGGACGCGCGCGTCTACGCCCCCGCACTCGCCGCGCTTGGCGAAGAAGGATTCGCCGTCATGGTGATGGGCGTGGACATGGACGAAGCGGCGCGGCCGTCGCGGCTGCTCGCCGGCCTCGCGGCGCCGATTGGGCATCGGCAGGTGCTCATGGGAAATCTCCTCGCGGCGCAGATGGGCGTCAAACCAGGAGATCGCATTGCCGTGGTTGGCCAGGGCGTGGACGGATCGCTCGCCAATGATCTCTTCACCGTCGTCGCGCTCCTGACGACGCAGGTCGACATGGTGAATCGCCAGGCGCTCGTCATGCCGATTGGAGAGGCCCAGGATCTGTTCGCGATGTCGGACGAAGCGCACGAGCTCGTGATCTACGGACGTGACGTCGATGCCGCGAAGACGCTGGCCGCGCATCTGCAGCAGCTGCCGGCGCTTGCCGGCGACGAGGTGCTCGACTGGAAGGCAGCGGAGCCCGGGATGAACGAGCTGGTGCAGCTCGTGGAGGTCATGTGGGTGTTCATCCTCGTGCTGGTCTTCGTCGCGGCCGCGGCCGGCGTCGCCAACACCGCGCTGATGTCCACGTTCGAACGCACGCACGAGTTCGGAATGCTGCTGGCGCTCGGCACGACGCCGTCGCGGATTGTCGGAATGATCGTGCTCGAGTCGCTCGCGCTCGGCGCCACCGGCGCGCTGCTCGGCACGACGCTCGGCGCGGCGCTGGTCGCATGGGCGTATCGCCGGGGCATCGACTACGCGGCACTCACCGGCGGCGGGCCGACGAGCCTTTCGGCATTCGGCCTGCGGTGGTCGCTCGTCATCTATCCGCGTCTGGCGTTCATCGACATCGTCCGCGTCGTGGCGGCGGTGATGGTGACGTCGCTGGTCGCGTCCGTGTGGCCGGCGCTGCGCGCAGCCAGGCTGCAGCCGGCGCGCGCGTTGAGGGAATAGCGATGGCGTGGGTCAGCGGACAGTACGCGGTGAGGAGCGTCGGACGAAATGTCCGGCGCACGATCCTCTCGATTGCCGGCATCGCCATCGGCTGCGTCCTCGCGCTGTTCATGGAAAGCATGAACCGCGGACACGGCGAGCTGTTCGCCCGCGCGGGGTCGGCGAGCGGCGTCGGTCACGTGCGCGTCGTGCCGGCCGGGTGGCGGGAGCGCCGTGATTCGCGTCTCCGTCTCGCAGACTGGCAGGCCGATCTCGCGTCGGCGCGTGCGATTCCCGGTGTCACGTTCGCGACCGCACGCGCGCGCGCCCAGGCATTGCTCGCTGTCGGCACGCACGTCGTGCCGGTCGAGCTGGCCGGCGTCCAGCCCGAGATCGAACCGCACACCTTCCGCTACGTGCAGAAGATGCACGAAGGCCGCTATCTGCGCGCCGGCGAGACGGGCAACATCGTGCTCGGACGCGCGCTCGTGAACCGGCTCACCGCCGATCTCGACGACGACATCGTCGCGACGACCGTGGGACCGAAGGGCGATATCCAAAGCGCGCTGTTCCGGCTGGTGGGCATCGTCGAGACTGGCAATGACGACAGCGACAGCGCCGTCTGCCAGGTGGCGCTCGAGGACCTGCAGCACCTCACGCAGTTTCCCGGCGCGGGAGAGGTGTCGGTCATTCTTGGCGACTACCGCCAGATCGACGCGGTCCGTGCGCAGCTCGCGTCGCGCGTGGCGACCGGAGACGACGTGATGACGCTGTCGGAGATTGCGCCCGACATCGAAGGGCACTTGAACCAGGATGCGGCCGTCACGCGGTTCGTCAGCTGGATCATTCTGCTCATCGTCCTGCTCGGCGTCGCAAGCGCACAGCTCGCCGCGGTGCTCGAGCGTCGACGCGAGTTCGCGGTGCTGGCCGCGCTCGGGATGAGCGGACCGAGGCTCGTCGGGCTCGTCGTGCAGGAAGCGCTGCTGCTTGGCGCCGGCGGGGCGGCATTGGCGATTGTCGCGGGAGTGCCGCTCGTGTGGAAGTTTGCGCACACCGGTCTCGACTTCCGCAGATACGTCGGCGGCAGCTACTCCTTTCAAGGCGTGCTGTTCGATCCGGTGGTCTACGGCGACTTCGGCTGGTGGATTGTCTGGTACATCGGCGCGGTGTCGATGGGCGCGACGATCGCCGCCTCGCTCTATCCGGCCTGGTACGCCGCCAGGACCGATCCGGCGGTTGCGTTGAGGGTCGCACAATGAGCGAACACGTCGTGCTCGCACGCGGGTTGACGAAGTCGTTCGAAGGCGGACGCGAGCCCGTATGGGCGCTGCGGGGCGTCGATCTCGAGGTCGGGCCCGGCGAATTCCTCGCGCTCGTCGGCCCATCGGGCAGCGGAAAGACGACGCTCCTCAACCTGCTCGGCGCGCTCGACGTGCCGACGGGCGGCGAGCTCACCGTGCTGGGCCAGCACGTCGCGTCGCTCTCGAAGCTGGCGCGCGCGCGGATGCGACTGCACTCGATCGGATTCGTGTTCCAGGCGTACAACCTCGTGCCCGTGCTCACCGCCCGTGAGAACGTCGAGTTCGTCCTCGAGCTGCAGGGCCTGGGCGAGGGACGCCGCGATCGGGCGCTTGCGGTCCTCGCCGAACTCGGCCTCGGCGATCTCGCCGATCGCCGCACGAACGAGCTGTCCGGCGGACAGCAGCAGCGCGTGGCCGTGGCGCGCGCCGTCGCGTCGCGCCCGAAGCTCGTGCTCGCGGACGAGCCCACGGCAAATCTCGATGGCGAGAACGCCGAAATCCTGATGCACCTGATGCGCGATCTCCGCGATCGGCACGGCATGACGTTCATCTTTTCCACTCACGATCCCCGGGTCGTCGCTCACGCCGTCCGCATTGTGACGCTCGTCGACGGGCGCGTTTCGAAGGACGAGCCCAGAGAGCCGACGTCGTGATCGACGGCCGTCGCCGCGCCGGTGTGCTCGCCGCGTGCCTGCTCGTGGCGAACGCGACGATCGCGCGGGCGCAGGACGAGGCGACGTGGTTCTCGCTGCGGTCGTCGCTCAAGAGCAGCGGCCTGTTCTCGCGGATGCCGGACGATCCGCTGCTGTTTCCCGACCGCGGCGCCGCCGAGGGCTTCTGGCGCTTCCGCCTCGAGCCGACGGTCAACGTCAACGACGACGTCAATGTCGAGACCGCCGTGGAGCAGCGGGTGCGCGCGTTCTCGTCGGAGTCCGCACGACTGTCGGGCGTCCTGCCGGCCGAGGCGGACGCGCCATTCAGGATCCGGCAGCTCGACTGGCAGCTTGCGTCCGCCGTCCACGCGGAGTGGCGGATCGAAATCGATCGCGCCGCGCTGCATGCGAAGACCGGCGCGGTGAATCTCACCGTCGGGCGGCAGGCCATCGGCTGGGGCCGCGGCGTGCTGTTCGGCGCCGTCGATCTCTTTTCGCCGTTCACGCCCCTCGAAGCCGACCGCGAATGGCGGCGCGGCGTGGATGCCGTTCGCGCCGACGTGAAGCTGGGCGACCGTACGTCGATTGACGCCGTCAGCGCATTCGGCGTCGATTTCGATCATTCGGCGTTTGCCGCACGCCTGCGCGGCTATGCCGGGAAGGCGGATGTTGAGGTCGTCGGCGGGCGACGGGCGCGCGACATGTTCGCCGGCGCGACCACGTCGGCGGCGGTGGGGGACGCCGAGGTGCACGCGGAGTTTGCCGCCTTCAGGACGCCGGCGGAAGCCGGGTCGATCGCGTTCGGCGTCGAGCGCACGATCGCGAAAGCCGTGCTGGGCGGATCGTACCGGCTGTCGGTTGGCAACGGCATTCTGGTTTACGTGGAGTATCACTACTCCGGGTTCGGCGCGACGTCAGCGGCCGGCATCCTGCCGCTGCTGGCGGATCCAGTGTTTCAGGAACGGTACCTGCGAGGCGACACGCAGATTCTCGGCCGTCATGCGGTCGCCGCGCTCGCGTCGTACGAGTTCTCGCCTGAATGGACGTTCGGGCTCGAGTGGCTGCAGAGCCCGAGGGATGCATCCGGCGTGCTCGTGCCGTCGGCGACGCTGACGTTCGGGGATCAACTCTCGCTGCTTGTCAACGGCTACGTCCCGTTTGGACGGACGCCCGTGGGGCCGGTGCTGGGGAGCGACTACGGTGCGGCTCCACTGGCGGCGTTCGTCCAGCTTCGTTTCTATCGCTGACCATCGGCTACCGGCACTAGCCTCGGACCGTCATCACCGGACACGTGGCCAGCGCGATGATCTGACTCGCGACGCTGCCAAGGAACAGCTTCGCGAAGCCCGTGCGCCCGTGCGTTCCGATGACCAGCAGGTCCGCGTGCTGCTTCCGCGCGAACTTCGTGACTTCGCGGGACGGATGGCCTTCCTCGAGGAACACCTTCGTCCGCACGCCGGCCTTGGTTGCTTTGGCCGCCATGGCTTTGAGGTGACGCATCGCCCACTGGCGGGACTGCTCGTCGATCTCTTCCCACGTGTCGGGCCCGATGTACTGGTCGGGCGCGATGGGCACGAACGGAGCGAGCACGTGCACGATCGACAGCGTGGCGCGACTGCTCTTCGCCGTCTTCACCGCCGTGGCAAACGCCTTGCGGGAGGCTTTCGAAAAGTCCGACGCGAAAAGAATTCGTCGCATATCAAACCTCGTCCTTGGAGGGTGCAAATTACGCGCCCGCCGGAATTCCGGCGCCAGATTCGGAACCCGGTTTGCAAGACCATGAAACAGAAACGATGGGAGGGGTTGTGCCTCATAAGCAACTCATGGTGCGTTCGGCCGCACGCGAAAAGATTATGCACGGCGCCAATGCCCTGGCGGACGCCGTCCGCGTCACGCTCGGTCCTCGATCCAAGTGCGTGCTCGTCGAGAGGAAATGGGGCCGGCCGCTCGTGTGCAACGACGGCGTCACCATTGCCAAGGAATTCGAGCTCGCCGATCACGAAGAGAACCTCGGCGTCCAGATCATCCGCGAAGCGGCCGAGCGCACCGGCGACAAGGTGGGCGACGGCACGACCACGTCCACGCTGCTCGCCGCCTCGATCTTTTCGGAGGGTGTCCGCAACATTGCCGCCGGCGCCAGCGCCATCGACCTGAAACGGGGGCTCGATCGCGCGCTCGACGTCGTGGTGGGCTCCCTCCGCAGTCTGTCCAAGCCGGTCACCGAGCACAGGCAGCGGGTGGCGGTCGCCACGGTGTCGGCACACAACGATCCGCTGATTGGCGAGATGGTCGCGGACGCGCTCGACCGCGTCGGCGTCGAAGGCACGACGTCGGTCGAGGACGCCAAGGGCACGGAGACGACCGTCGAAGTCGTCGAAGGCATGCGCTTCGATCGCGGCTTCCTGTCGCCCTACTTCGTCACCGAAGCGGAGAAGATGCGCGCGGTTCTCGACGAGCCGTTCATCCTGATTCACGAAAAGAAGATCTCGACGATGAACGACCTGCTGCCGCTGCTCGAGCAGATCGCCAAGAGCGGCAAGCCGCTGCTCATCGTCGCCGACGACATCGACGGCGACGCGCTGGCGACGCTGGTCGTCAACAAGGTCCGCGGCGTCCTGCCGTGCATCGCGGTCAAGGCGCCCGGCTTCGGCGATCGCCGCCGCGCCATGCTGGACGACCTCGCGACGATCACCGGAGGCCGCCTCATCGCCGAAGAGCTCGGCATCAAGCTCGCGAACGTCACGCTGACCGATCTCGGCCAGGCGCGGCGCGTGATCGCGGACAAGGACTCGACGACCGTGGTGGGCGGCGCCGGGACGAAAGCCGCGATCGACGGCCGTGCCAGCGAGATTCGCGAGCAGATCAAGACGACGACGTCGGATTACGACCGGGAGAAGCTGCAGGAGCGGCTGGCGAAGCTGACGGGCGGCGTCGCGGTCATGCGCGTCGGCGCGCCGTCGGAAGCCGAGATGAAGAACCGGCGCGAAGCCTTCGAAGACGCCATCAGCGCGACGCGCGCGGCGATGGCCGAAGGCGTCGTGCCGGGCGGCGGCCTGGCACTGCTGCGATCGATTGGCGCCGTCGACACGCTTGCCGCGGCGACGAGCGGCGACGAGCGCACCGGCATGCTGATGCTCCGGCGCGCCCTGGAAACGCCGACGCGGCAGATTGCCGAAAACTCCGGCGTCGACGGCGGCGTCGTCGTCGATCGGATGATCGCCGGCACGGGCGCCTATGGATTCGACGCGGGAGCCGGACGCTACGTGGATCTGGTCGAGGCCGGCATCATCGACCCGACGAAGGTGGTCCGCACCGCGCTCGAGAACGCGGTGTCGGTCGCGGGCGTGCTGCTGCTCACCGAAGCGACGCTGACGGAAATTCCAGAATCGAAGAAAGAGGCCGCCGAAGCGCCCATGTCCGGCCTGTGAGGCTGCCGGAATTCCGGCGCGGTTGACGGCGTCCTCTTTGCAAATCCCGGCGAGCAGAGGCATCAGATGTTCAAGCACATTCTCTGCCCCGTGGATTTTTCCGAGCCGTCGGCACACGCAATTCAGTACGCAATCGCGCTGGCGCGACTCCATCGTGCCGACCTGACGGCGCTTCACGTGTACCCGCCGGCGTTTGTGCCGCCCGATGCGCCCGTGCTCGATGTGCGGTCGCGGGACGACAGCCTGCGGACGCTCGAGACCGAAACGGCCGCCCTGTTTGCGGACGCCTCCATGCGTGGACTGCGCGTCGAGGTGCTCGTCGAGCCGGGACAACCCGCTCGCGAAATCCTGACGCATGCGGCTGAACTGCCGGCCGATGTCATCGTCATGGGCACGCACGGCGCCGGAGGGTTCGAGCACCTGATGCTCGGATCGGTGGCGGAGAAGGTGCTCCGCAAATCGACGTGCCCGGTGCTCACCGTCTCGCCGCAGGCGCAGTTTGCCGCGGACGCGCCGTTCAGGAAGTTTGTGTGCGCGGTTGATTTCTCCGAGTGGTCCCTCGCCGCGCTCGAGGAAGCCTGCGCCCTTGCCGAAGAGTCGCGCGGGTCGGTGACCGCGGTGCACGTCATCGAATGGCCGTGGAACGAACGGCCGGCGGCGGATCTTGAAGGGATTCCCGATGTCCAGGCGGCGGCGCTGCTCGAATACCGCCGCTATCAGGAAACGATGGCGCGTTCGCGCCTCGCCGCGGTGGTGGCCGAGGTCGGCCGGAACCGCTGCCGCGTCGATACGAGGGTGAGCCACGGAAAGCCGTATACCGAGGTGCTCTGCGCCGCGGAACGCGAGCGCGCCGATCTGATCGTGATCGGAGTGCATGGGCGGAACCCGCTGGACGTGTTCTTCTTCGGCTCGACCACCCATCAAGTCGTGCGCCGCGCGCCGTGCCCGGTCCTCACGCTCCGTCATTGATGCCTGACCGCTGTGCGCTCCGTCCAGACCCGCGCGCTCGCCCGCCAGTGCAGCGGCTGAACCTCTAGTAAACTGGTCGTCCCGATGAAGATCCTGAAGTTTGGCGGGACGTCCCTCGCCACGCCTGCGACCATCCGCGCGGCCGCGGCCATCATTCGCGACGCCCGCGCCGCCGAACCCGTCGTCGTGGTGGTGTCGGCGTTTCAAGGCGTGACGAATCAGCTGATTGAGTGCGCGCGTCTCGCCGAGCGGGGAGACGACGTGTATACCAGGGCGTTCGACGCGATTGCCCGCCGTCACCGCGCCGCCGTGTCCGCGCTCGTGACGCGCCGGCGCGCGCAGACGCGCAGGCAGGTCGACGCGCTGCTCGACGAGCTGGGCGGCACGCTGCAGGGCATTCACCTGCTCCGCCACTGTCCCATGCGCGCGCTCGACATGACCGCCAGCTTCGGCGAGCGGCTGTCCGCCCTCATTCTTGCGGCGCACCTCGATCGCTTTCATCCATCGGTGTTCGTCGACGCGCGCACGTTCGTTCGCACGGACGATCAGTTCACCAGCGCGGTGGTCGACTTCGCGGTGACGAACCGCCTTGCGCGCCGCGAGCTGGGCGCGCTGCTTCGCAAACGCCACGCGCCGATTCCCGTCGTCACCGGCTTCATCGGATCGACCGACGACGGCCAGACGACGACGATTGGGAGAAATGGGTCGGATTACAGCGCGTCGATCATCGGCGCGGCGGTGGGCGCCTCGTCCGTCGAGATCTGGACGGACGTGGACGGCGTGCTGAGCGCCGACCCGAAGCTCGTGCCGTCGGCGTTCGTCCTGCCGCAGATGACCTACGAAGAGGCGATGGAGCTGTCGTACTTCGGCGCCAAGGTCATTCACTCGGCGACGATCGCGCCCGCGGTTGCGAAGCGCATTCCGATTCTGATCAAGAACACGTTCAATCCGTCCGCGCCCGGCACGTTGATCTCCGGAGCGCGCAGCGATCCCGGTGAATCGCTCGCGAAGGGCATCACGACCGTCGGACAGCTCTCGCTGCTGACGTTGAGCGGTCCGGGCATGGTCGGCGTGCCGGGCATCGCGGAACGCCTTTTCCGGACGCTTGCCGCCGGGCGCGTCAACGTGATCCTGATCTCGCAGGCGTCTTCAGAGCACACGATCTGCTTTGCCGTGCGCGGCGTCGATGCCGGCCGAGGCATCGCCGCAATCGAGCAGGAGTTCCGGCACGAAGTGGACGATCGGCTGATGATCGTCGACCACAAACCCGATCAGGCGATTCTCGCCGTCGTCGGCGAAGGCATGAAGGGCCGGCCCGGCGTGTCGGGCAAGCTGTTCGACTCGCTCGGCCGCAACAACATCAACATCAACGCCATCGCGCAGGGCGGCTCGGAACGCAATATCTCCTGCGTCATCGACGAACGGCATCAGGCACGCGCGCTCAACACGATCCATCAGGCGTTCTTCGAAACGCGGAAGCGTCTCGATCTGGTCGTTGTCGGCGTCGGCAATATCGGCGGCGCGCTGCTGCGGCAACTCAGGCAGCAGCGGCACTATCTGCTGACGCGCGGGTTCGACGTCCGCGTCGTCGCGGTGGCGAACAGCAGGAAGTTCGCGGTGTCGGCGGCCGGCATCGATCTCGGGGCGTGGCCTCGGGTGCTCGGCGCGTCGCGGCGCAGGATGAGCCCGGCGCATCTCGCCGATGCGATCGCGGGGCTCGAGCTGACAAACGCGGCGCTGGTCGACTGCACGGCAAACCCGTCCGTTGTCGATGCGTATCCGAAGTTCATCGACGCCAACCTGCACATCATCACGCCCAACAAGCGCGCGAACGCGCTGCCCTGGAAGCAGTATTCGGCGTTGATGGCGCAGATGGCGCAACGGCAGAAGCACTTCTTCTACGAGGCGAACGTCGGCGCGGGGCTGCCGATTATGTCGACGCTGCGCGATCTGATCGCGAGCGGCGACGAGATTCTCAAGATCGAAGGCATCCTGTCGGGTACGCTGAGCTATCTCTTCAACACGTTCGACGGCACGACGCCGTTCAGCGCGCTGGTCAGAGAGGCGCACCGCGTGGGATTCACCGAGCCCGATCCCCGCGACGATCTCTCGGGCCAGGACGTCGCGCGCAAGCTGCTGATTCTGGCGCGCGAGATCGGCCTGCGGATGGAACTCGACGAGGTGAAGGTCGACAGCCTCGTGCCGCGGCCGCTGCGCCACACGAAGTTCTCAAAGAAGTTCTTCTCGGATCTTGCGCGATACGACGATGAGATTGCGGCCCGGGTCGACAGCGCGCGCCGGCGGGGCGCGGTGCTGCGGTACGTGGGCGTCCTGGAGGGTGGCCGCGCGCAGGCGGGGCTGAAGGAGTTCCCCCGAACGCATCCGATGGCGTCGGCCAAAGGCAGCGACAACGTCATCGCGTTCACGACGAAGCGGTATCGGAAGACGCCGCTCGTCGTGCAGGGCCCAGGCGCGGGCGCGGACGTCACGGCGATGGGCGTCTTCTCGGACATTTTGAAGCTGCTGCACTACCTGCCGCGTTGACGTCCGCCTCAAGGCGGACGCTACGAATACAAGACGTTGCCGCGTTGACGTCCGCCTGAAGGCGGACGCTACGAATACAAGACGTCCGCCTGAAGGCGGACGCACGAATACAAAGGTAGCGTCCGGCTTTAGCCGGACGTTCGTGTAACCTAAGCCCATGCCGTTCCGCGATATCGTGGCCGGGCGCGGCCACCGGAGGCTGGCGGCTCTTCTCGCCAGATCCGTGGCACGCGACACGCTGCCGCCGAGCCTGATTTTTTCAGGTCCGGCCGGGCCCGACATGCGCGAGACCGCGATTGCGACGGCGCAGGCCATCAACTGCCTGACGCCCGCCGGCAAAGGGGACGAACGTGACGCGTGCGGTACGTGCGCGGCCTGCACGCGCATCGCCCGCGGCGTGCATCCGGACGTCCTCGTGATCGCGCCCGGCGACAACGGATCGATCAAAGTCGATCAGATTCGCGACGTCATCGATCGCGCCGGCTTCCGGCCCTTCGAAGGCCGCCGCCGCATCGTCATCGTCGACGAAGCGGACACGATGCTTCCGGCGTCGCAGAACGCATTGCTGAAGACACTCGAGGAGCCGCCGCCCTCGTCGGTGTTCATTCTCGTGACGGCGCGGCCCGACATGCTGCTGCCGACCGTGCAGTCGCGCTGTCCGCGGCTGCGATTTCAATCGGCGGGACGCGAGGAGATCGACGCCGATGCCCGTGAGGTCGCACAGGACGTGCTGACGCAGGCCGCGGCGACCGACGATCCCGGCCGGCGCATCGAAGCGGCCAAGGATCTGCTCGCGAAGACGGGCGCCGGCGGGCGGAGCGATCGCGAGCAGCTCGCCTCGCACCTGCACGCGATGGCGACCTTGCTCCGGGATGTCGAGGTGCTCGCAACTCGCGCGGATGCCGGCGCGCTGGCGAATGCCGACGTGCGGCCGGACCTCGACCGGCTCACGAAGTCGTTTGGCGGCGAGCGCGGCATGCGCGCGTTTACGGCGGTGGATCGGGCGTTGACAGCGCTCGACAGGAATGCCAGCGCCAAGATTGTGGCTGACTGGCTCGTTCTCCAGCTGTAGTGTCCGCCTTCAGGCGGACGTTTATATATAAGGTGTCCCGTGAGCACGTCCACGAACCCGCGGCTCGTCTCGGTCAAACTCACACCTGTCGGCCGTTCGCACACGTTTCTCTCGACAGCCCGCGCTGAGTCGGCTCCGCGTCCAGGCGAGCAGGTCGTCGTGCAGAGCGACGGCGGACCCGCCGTGGGCGTCGTGATCAGGGGCGTGCCGCAGACCGCCGAGCGCCGGCTGCCGCCAGGCGAAGCGCCGCCGCGCGTGATCCGCGTCGCGACGCGCGACGACATCGTCACGCGGCTGACGCACGAGCAGCGCGAGCGCGACGCGCACCGGATCGCGTCGCTGAAGATTCGCGAGCGCGGACTGGGGATGAAGCTGGCGAAGACGGAGCAGTCGTTCGACGGCTCGCGGCTCGTCTTCTATTTCACCGCCGAGGGCCGCGTCGATTTCCGCGAGCTCGTGCGCGAGCTGGCGGGCGAGTTCCGGACGCGCATCGAGATGCGGCAGATCGGGGTCCGCGACGAAGCGAAGTTGATTGGCGGCTACGGCACATGCGGGCGGCCGCTGTGCTGCACGACGTTTCTGACGTCGTTCGAGCCCGTCTCGATCAAGATGGCCAAGCAGCAGGACCTGAGCCTGAATCCCTCGAAGCTCTCCGGCCTGTGCGGCCGGCTGAAGTGCTGTCTGCGCTACGAGCTGCCGAACGCCAAAGGCGTGCAGCACGGCGGGTGCGGCAGCGAAGGCGGCTGCAACAACCCTTCAGGCTGCGGCACGGGTGGATGCGGTCACGGTTGTGGATGTCGAACTTAGAAGTGAGAAGTAAGAACTGAGAACCTTGAACGTGGAACCCGGAACCCGGAACCCGAAACCTCGTATTGCGATCACGGAAGGAGATCCGGCCGGCATCGGACCGGAGATCGCGCGCCGTGCCGCGGCCGATCCGCGCGTGCTCGACGTGTGCGAGCCGGTGCTGTACGGCGCCGCCGCGGGCGCGACGTTCCAGCCGGGCGTGCTTTCAGCGGAGGCCGGCAAAGCGGCGTACGACGCCATCGTCCGGGCAACCGCCGATGCCCGGCGCGGAGTCGTCTCCGCCGTCGCCACCGCCCCTATTAATAAGGAGGCGCTCCGTCTGGCCGGATTCCCCTGGAACGGCCACACCGATCTGCTCGCGCACCTGACCGGCGCGCCTCACGTCGCGATGATGTTTTTTTCCGATGAGCTCCGCGTCGTCCTCGCGACTGTCCATGTGCCGCTTGCCGACGTGCCGAAATTGCTGACGCAGAAGCTGCTCGAAGACACGATCGCGCTCACGGCCCGCGAACTTCCGCGCTTCGGGTTCGCCAGGCCGCGGCTCGCCGTGGCCGGGCTCAATCCACACGCGGGCGAACACGGGTTGTTCGGCCGCGAAGAAGAGATCGCGATGGCGCCCGCGATTGCCTGTTCCCGCGCGAAAGGCATCGACGTCTCGGGGCCGTTTCCTGGAGACACCGTCTTCGTCCGCGCGCGCAGGGGCGAGTTCGACGCCGTCATCGCCTGCTATCACGACCAGGGATTGATCCCCGTCAAGCTCGTGGCCTTCGGCAGCGCGGTCAACGTCACGCTCGGTCTGCCCATCGTCCGCACGTCGGTCGATCACGGAACGGCGTTCGACATCGCAGGCAAAGGCGTCGCGGATCCGGAAAGCATGGTGGCGGCCGTCCTGCTGGCGGCGCGACTCGCGAGGTCCGCCTGAAGGCGGACACTACGTACATGCAGGAAAAAACCGAGCGCGAACTCGCGCAGGAGAACATCGCTGAAAACCGGAAGGCCTTCCACGACTTCCACATCCTCGAGAGTTTCGAGGCCGGCCTCGTGCTGCTCGGCACCGAGGTGAAGGCGATTCGCGAAGGACGCGTGAACCTGCGCGACAGCTTTGCGCGCGTCGAGGACGGGGAGGTGTTTCTCTACAACGTGAACATCAGCCCGTACAGCCATCGCGGCTACGCCGATCACGAACCGCTGCGGCGGCGGAAACTGCTGCTGCATCGCGACGAGATCCGCAAGTTGATCGGCAAGACGGTCGAGCGGGGGATGACGCTCGTGCCGACGCGCCTCTATTTCAAGCACGGCCGCGTGAAAGTGTCGGTGGCGCTCGCGAAGGGCAAGAAGGCATACGACAAGCGCGAGACGATCAAGCGCCGCGAAGTCGATCGCGAAACACGGGCGGCGATCAAATCGAAGCGGTAAAATAGCGGACGACATGTCAGACACGACGGGAGTGCCGCTCCTCGACCTGCAGGCGCAGTACAGACCGCTGCGCGCCGAAATTCTTGCCGCCATCGAGCGCGTCTGCGACAGCCAGCGCTTCATCATGGGCCCGGAGATCACCGCCCTCGAGCACGAGATGGCGGCGATGCTCGGCGTGCGGCATGCCGTGGCGGTCTCGTCTGGCACCGACGCGCTGCTGCTCGCGCTGATGGCGCTCGACATCAAGGCCGGCGACGAAGTCGTCACGCCGACCTACTCGTTCTTCGCCACCGCTGGCGCGGTCGCGCGGCTCGGCGCGCGGCCGGTGCTCGTCGACATCGACGACACGACGTTCAACCTGGATCCCGCGAAGCTGTCCGCGGCCATCACGCCCCGCACGAAAGCGATCATTCCCGTGCATCTGTTCGGCCAGAGCGCGGAGATGGAGCCGATTCTCAACATCGCCGCGAAGAGCGGCATCCCGGTGGTCGAAGATGCGGCACAGGCGATCGGCGCGTCGTACAAGTCGCAGCCGCTTGGCGGCCTGGGCGCGTTCGGCTGCTTCTCGTTTTTCCCGAGCAAGAACCTCGGCGCCTTCGGCGACGCGGGGCTGGTGACGACAAACGACGAGGCGCTGGCGAAGAAGGCGCGCCTGCTTCGCACGCACGGGATGGAGCCGCGCTACTACCACCATCTCGTCGGCGCGAACTTCCGGATGGACGCGCTGCAGGCGGCGATTCTCCGCGTGAAGGCGCCGCATCTGGCCGGCTGGACCGAGCGCCGTCGCGCCAATGCGGATCGTTATCGAACGCTTTTCGGCAACGCGGGCCTGCTCGATCGCGTGACACTGCCGGTTGAAGCGCCTGATCGCCGGCATATCTACAACCAGTTCGTGATCCGCACGTCCGATCGCGACGGCCTGAAGAAGCATCTCGACGCCGCGGGTATCGGCACCGAGATCTACTATCCCGTGCCGTTTCATCAGCAGCCGTGCTTCGCCTACCTCGGGTATCGCACCGGCGGGTTTCCGCGGGCCGAGCGCGCCGCGCAGGACAGCCTCGCGATTCCGATCTACAGCGAGCTCACCCTCGCACAGCAGGAAACCGTCGTCTCTGCTGTCGCCGAGTTCGTCCACCGCCGGGTCGCCGTGTGATCACAGGCGAGCCTGTCGAAGGCCGCTCGTCCCTCGTCCCGAATCTCACCACGCAGATCCTCATCGGGCTCGCGCTCGGCATCTTGGTGGGTGTCGCGTGGCCGCATGCCGGCGTCGCGGTGAAGCCGGTCGCCGACGCGTTTCTCCGCCTGATCAAGATGATCATCGCGCCGCTGATCTTCTCGACGCTCGTCGTCGGGATTGCCGGCGCCGGCGACCTGAAGGCGATGGGCCGCATCGGCCTCAAGGCGATCGTCTACTTCGAGGTGGCGACGACGATCGCGCTTGTGATCGGGCTCGTGCTGGTGAACGTGTTCAAGCCGGGCGCCGGTCTGGCCGTGCCGCTCACGGGCGACGCCAGCGCCGTGGCGTCCATCGCGCGCAACCAGCAGACCGCGTGGGACATGTTTCTGCATCTGTTTCCCACGTCGGTCGTTGACGCGATGGCGCGAGGCGACATCCTCCAGGTTGTCGTCTTTTCGATGTTCTTCGGCGCCGCGCTGTCCGTGATGGGCGCGAGCGGACGGCCGGTCGTCGCCGTCCTCGACAGCCTCGCGCACGTGATGTTCAAGGTGACGTCGTACGTGATGGCGTTTGCGCCGCTGGGTGTGTTCGCCGCCATTGCGGCGACGGTCGGCGGCCGCGGCGTCGCGATCCTGCTGACGCTCGGCAAGCTCATCGTGCTCATGTATGCCGGGCTCCTCCTCTTCGTGCTGATGGTCGTCGTCGGCGTCTCGTATCTGATCGGCGTCCCGTTCCTGACATTTGCCCGGGCGATCCGCGAGCCGTTTCTGATTGCGTTCACGACGGCGAGCTCCGAGGCGGCGCTGCCCAAGGCGCTCGAAGTGATGGAACGCTTCGGCGTTCCCAATCGCGTCGTCGCCTTCGTCGTGCCGCTCGGCTACAGCTTCAACCTGGATGGGACGACGCTCTATCTGTCGCTGGCGAGTGTGTTTGTCGCACAACTGGCAGGCGTCCAGATGACCGTGAGCCAGCAGCTCGTGATGATGCTGACGCTGATGCTCGCGAGCAAGGGCGTCGCGGGCGTGCCGCGTGGCGCGCTCGTCGTCCTGGCGGCGACGCTGACGCAGTTCAACCTGCCGCTCGAAGGCGCGGCGATCCTGCTTGGCATCGATCAGATCATGGACATGGGCCGGACGGCCGTGAACGTCATGGGCAACTGCATTGCCGCCGCCGTCGTCGCGCGGTGGGAAGGGGTGAAGATCTAGCGATGCGGATCGCCCTTGTCGGCGCCGAAGGTCAACTGGGTGCGGCCATCGCGCGGGAATGTCGTGGCGCTCACGAGGTCATCGGATTCACGCATTCGATGCTCGACGTGACGAACGACGATGCCGTTCGTGAGGTGATCGGGCGGGCGAAGCCGGATGCGATCATCAATTGCGCCGCTTACAACGACGTCGACCGCGCCGAGGATCATCCCGTCGACGCGCTGAATCTGAATTCCTTTGCTGTTCGCGCGCTCGCGCGTGCCGCCGGTGCCTGCAACTGCGCGCTCGTCCACTACAGCACGGATTTCGTATTCGACGGCAAGGCGAACCAGCCGTACACCGAGACCGATGCGCCGAATCCGCGCAGCGCATACGCGGCGTCGAAGCTGATGGGCGAGTGGTTCGCGGCGGATGCGCCTCGCGCGTATGTGCTGCGGGTCGAGAGCCTGTTCGGCAGCGTCACAGGCTCGCGGCCGGCGAAGGGCAGCGTCGCGTCGATCCTGAAGTCGATTCAGGCGGGCACTGAAGCGCGCGTGTTCGAGGACCGCACGATTTCTCCGACGTACGTCTTCGACGCGGCGGCGGCGACGAGAAAGCTTCTCGAGCAGTCAGCGCCGGCCGGTCTGTATCACTGCGTCAACTCCGGCTCCTGCACGTGGCTCGATCTCGCGCGCGAGCTCGCGCGTCAGCTCGGCGTCGAGCCGAAGCTCGTGCCTGTCCGCATGGCCGACGCGCAGCTCCGCGCGGAACGCCCGATGTACTGCGTCCTGTCGAACGCCAAGCTCGTCTCCCTCGGCATCACGATGCCTGTCTGGCAGGATGCGATCGCGCGTTACGTGCGTACTATCTGAGACACGCGATCGCCAATCGCGAGGCACGAAGTCAGACCGGGCGACTCAACGCCGGCGGCGTGGATGACGCGGGGATTGTGCGTGTCGCGGCGGATCATGAAGTCCGCGAATGATTCGGTGGCCGGATGAAGTTTCGGTCTGATGCCGCTGCCTGACAGGCGCAAGTCAGCGACAGTGAGCATCGGGAGCAGCTGACGCGCGGCCTCTGCAAAATCCTCGACCGGTAAACGATCGTTCTCGTAGTCGTCCTTCCGGTCCTGATACTTCACCGATGGACCAAACCAGATATTGCCGCCCGTCGACCGTGTCACGTGAACGCCGAGGCCGTGGCCGGCGGCGTGCGGCAACGGATAGACCAGCGCGTTGACAAGGGATCGCTTGGAGGGAATCAGCTCGGCATATTCGCCGCGGACGGGATAGATCTTGAAGTCCTCGCCTCCGAGCATCCGCGACACGTCATCCGCATAGAGGCCGGCTGCATTGACGACCGTGGACGCGAGGATCGTCTCGCGCTCGGTGCGAAGCTCGACGCCGTCCTTGTGCGCATCGGCGCCGACCAGCTTAGTGCCCGGCAGGAAGATCGCGCCCTCGGCCTCGCCGGCGCGACGGAGCGCGTGGACCAGCGCCTCGGCTTCGACGATGCCCGTTTCGGGGGAGAAGATGGCGGCCACGGCGCGGATGTTCGGCTCTCGCGTCCTGATGAACGCGCGATCGACCATCGTCAGGCCCTCGACGCCGTTGGCGATTCCAGTCTGGTAGAGCTTCTCGAGCCGCGGGACTTCGCTGTCGTCGGCCGCGACGATCAGCTTGCCGCACTTTTCGTGAGCGACGCCGTGCGTCCGGCAGAACTCGTACAGCAGCGGCCGGCCCTCGATGCACAGCTTCGACTTGAGCGTGCCGGCGGGGTAGTAGATGCCGCCGTGAATGACGCCGCTGTTGTGCGTGCTGGTTTCAAGACCTGGACGCGGATGCTTCTCGAGCACGCAGACAGACAGTCCGCCCTTCGCGATCGCAAGGGCCGACGCAAGACCGGTGACGCCTCCGCCGATCACTGCGACGTCGATCTGTTCCATCAGCTCTTATAGCCGATGGCGGCGTAGTCCATATAAGTAAAGAGGAGGTTGTTCAGGATCGACGCGTTCGCGTTGTACGCATCTGCGAGCGTCTTCAACGCGCGTGTCGCCGCCGGATCGAGACCCGTGAGCGATGCCGGATCCACGCCGCGCATTCTCACGGCGTCCGGCGCCTGTTCGGTGTACTTGATCTCGACGCGAACGAACCCGCTCGCCTGAAGCAGGTACTGGAGCGTCTCGGGATGCACCGGCCAGACGTGCGTGAAGTCGCGCAGGTAGCTGCTGAAGAACGCGAGCCAGCAGGCGGGGTTGATCGTCTCGAGCACGATCGGCGCGGCGGGCCGGAGTTTCTTCAGGATGATCGGCAGCAGCTCGATCAGGTACGACGGCTGGAGATGTTCGATCACCTGCGATGCGATCACGCCGCCGAGCGAGCTGTCCGGCAGCGACTGCAGGTACGTACGCGCGTCGGCCTGGACGGCGTTGACGCCTCGCGCGCGCGCCGCGGCGACCATGTCGGCGTTCATATCGATGCCGCGGCCGCTGATGCGGTGCTCCTTGAGCAGCGCCAGGAATTCTCCTCGCCCGCAGCCGATGTCGAGTACGTCGCTTGCGCCCGCGAACACCGGCACGTGGACGCGCTGCTTCTCGCGAATCTCGTCGATCGATCCGCGAAAGCGATCCTCGAAGCCCCGATAGAGAGCGTCGAGGCGGGCGGCGGAGTCGTCGCTCATGAGTGGAAATGATTGTACCCTTTGATACAATGCCGAGATCCCAAATGGCGAAGCGCGCGCTCATTACCGGAATTACGGGGCAGGACGGTTCGTACCTCGCGGAGCTGCTGCTCGAAAAAGGCTACGACGTCGTGGGCACCGTCCGGCGGTCGAGCGCGCCGAATCTCTGGCGCATCGAGCACCTCCTCGATCGCGTCACGCTCAAGCCGGCCGACCTGCTCGACCAGCTCTCGCTCCTGCGCGTGATCGATGAAGTCCGTCCCGACGAGATCTACAACCTCGCCGCCATGTCGTTCGTGCCCGCGTCCTGGGATCAGCCGTTGCTCACGGGCGAGTTCAACGCGCAGGGCGTGACGCGGCTGCTCGACGCCGTGCGGCAGGTCGACACTTCGATCCGCATCTACCAGGCCTCGTCGAGCGAGATGTTCGGCAAGGTGCGCGAGGTGCCGCAGGCGGAGATGACGCCGTTTTATCCCCGCAGCCCGTACGGCGTGTCGAAAGTCTTCGCGCACTACATCACGATCAACTACCGCGAAAGCTACAATCTGTTTGCCGTCTCCGGCATGCTGTTCAACCACGAGTCGCCCCGCCGCGGCCTTGAGTTCGTGACGCGGAAAGTCAGCCACGGCGTCGCCCGTATCAAGCTGGGGCTCGCCGACACGCTGTCGATCGGCAACCTCGACGCGCAGCGCGACTGGGGGTTTGCCGGCGACTACGTCCGCGCGATGTGGCTGATGCTGCAGCAGGAGAAACCAGACGACTACGTGATCGCCACTGGCGTCTCGCACTCGGTCCGTGATTTGATCCAGATTGCCTTTGCGCGTGTCGGGCTCGACTGGCAGAAACACGTCCGCGTCGACCCGGCGCTCCTGCGGCCGGCTGAAGTCGAGCATCTGCTCGGCGACGCCTCGAAGGCGAAAAATGAGCTTGGCTGGACGCCGTCGGTCGATTTCAAACAACTCGTGGAGATGATGGTCGACGCCGACCTCGCCCGCCTGGGCGCCAAGATATGAGCTCCAACACGATTCATCAGCAGCTGCTCGAGCGCATCAAGGCTCGAAAGGCCAACATCGGCGTCATCGGTCTGGGCTACGTCGGCCTCCCGCTCGCCGTCGAATTCGCGCGCCAGGGCTTCAACGTCTCGGGCTTCGACGTCGACGAGTCGAAGGCGAGCCAGATCAACGCCGGCACGAGCTATATCCCCGACGTCTCACAGCAGGAACTGGCCGAAGTCGTCAAAGCGGGACGTCTGCGCGGCACGACAAAGATGGCCGAGCTCCAGAGCATGGACGTCATCGACATCTGCGTCCCGACGCCGCTCCGCAAGACGAAGGATCCGGATCTTTCGTACGTCGTGAAAGCCGTCGAAGCCGTCGCCGCCACGCTCAAGCGCGGGCAGCTCGTCATCCTCGAGTCGACGACCTATCCGGGGACGACCGATGAAGTGGTGCAGCCGATGCTCGAGGCGCAGGGCCTGAAGGCCGACGAGGAGTTCTTCCTCGCGTTTTCACCCGAGCGCGTCGATCCCGGCAATCAGAAATTCAACACACGCAACATTCCGAAGGTCGTCGGCGGGCTTGGCAAAGCGAGCACCGAAGCGGCGGCCGCGCTCTATGGCTCGACCGTCGACACCGTCGTGCAGGTCAGCTCGACGCGCGTCGCCGAAATGGTGAAGCTGCTCGAGAACACCTTTCGCGCCGTGAACATCGGCATGGTCAACGAGCTCGCGCTGATGTGCCACAAGATGGACATCGACGTCTGGGAAGTGATCGACGCGGCGAAGACCAAGCCTTTCGGATTCATGCCCTTCTATCCCGGTCCGGGCCTCGGCGGCCACTGCATTCCGATCGATCCGCACTATCTCTCGTGGAAGGCGCGGCAGCACGGCTTTGAATGCCGTTTCATCGAGCTGGCGGGCCAGGTCAATTCGTCGATGCCCGATTACGTCGTCGAACGCGTGTCCGAAGCGCTCAACACGACGAAGAAGCCGATCAACGGGTCTCGCGTTCACATACTCGGCGTCGCGTACAAGCGAGACGTCAACGACATGCGCGAGTCGCCGGCGCTCGATATCATCGAATCGCTCGGGAAGCGCGGTGCGATGATCGGCTACACGGATCCCTGGGTGCCAGAGCTTCGGACCGACGGGCACGCGATGAAGTCGGTCGACCTCGACAGAGTGCTTGCCGATCGGCCCGACTGCGTCGTCATCTGCACGGATCACAGCGTCTTCAACTACGACGCGTTGATTAAGAGCGGCGTCGTGATTGTGGACACGCGCAACGCGCTCAAGACCCGCCAGGCCGCGAACATCTTCCGCCTCTGATGCACAAGTGGCTGCTCGACCTGCTGGTCTGCCCTGACTGCCGGGGCGCGCTGCGCCTGGGCGACGTTGTTGCGGGGGAGCAGACGGGCGAGACCGTCACGACGGGCACGCTGACGTGCGCGTCGGGCCACGCCTTTTCGATCACCAACGGCGTCCCGCGGTTCGTCAAGCACGAGCTCGACGCCGACCAGGCGCGGACGCGCGATTCCTTCGGCTACGAGTGGACGCGGCTCTATCCCGAGCACGGACATTCGACGCCGGAGTGGCAGGCCGAGCGCGACATCTTCCTCGAGTACACGCGCAGTCTGCCGTCGGAGTACCGCGGCAAGCTCGTGCTTGACGCCGGCTGCGGCAACGGCCGCTACGCGAAGCTCGCGAACGACTGGGGTGCGCGCGTGGTCTGCGTCGACATCTCGTCGGCCGTGGAAATCGCGCAGACCAACGTCGGCACGCGGCCTGACGTCGCCGTCGTGCAGGCGGATCTCTTCAAGCTGCCCTTCCGCACGGAGCTCTTCGACATCGTCTATTCGATCGGCGTCCTGCATCACACGCCCGATGCGAAAGGCGCGTTCCACGCGATTCAGCCGCTCGTGAAACCCGGCGGCTTCTTCTCGATCTTCATGCACGGACAGGGCAACCGCGCGCTCTATGCGACGAACCGGTGGCTGCGCGCGTGGACCGCGAAGGCGTCGTACCGCACGACGTGGAATTTCTGTCTCGTGCTGACGGCGATGGGGAAGGTGCTTGAGAAGATTCCGTTCCTCGGTCCCGTGCTGTACATCGCCGGGCGGCAGGTGTTGTTCTTCTCGCCCGATCAGCACAACAACTTCGACCACTTCAGCGCGGGGTTCACGAGCTTTCATCGCAAGGAAGAGATCCGCGGGTGGTATGCGGGATGGGACGATGTGGCGGTGCGGTATCAGGGCGTCGCGTCGGAGAGCATCTACGCGCGGGGTGCACGTCCGTTCACACATTGAACGCTCGGTCGTTCACGATCTGAACATCAGCCGACACGTTGACAGCCCGACAGTAGGCGGCGATAATATCGACGTTCACATTCTGAACGGCTGAACATCCTGTAAGTGTGTCCGGCCGGTAACTACGACACGCGCCGCACCTGCGCGTACGGCCAAATCTCCCGCATCGCTCGTCGCCCATGGCCCACGTATCTCCTTGGCTGTGAGTGAGAAAGCGGGAGCCTGTCTTCGTGCCCCCTTCCACGAGTTTTCTCGCCGGCCTCTTCGGCCTCGAGGGCCAGGTCGCCATCGTCACGGGCGGATCCGGACGCCTCGGCAGCCGCTACGTCAGTGCGCTTGTCGACGCGGGCGCATCGGTCGCGGCGTTCGATCTGCCGGGACGGATCAACGCCCACGTCGAGCAGATGATCGCGGCCAAACGTCCCGTGTCGACGCATGCGGTCGACGTCACCAGCCGCGCGGCCGTCGATGCGGCGATCGCGGCCGTCGCGCAGACGTTCGGTACGCCGACCGTTCTCATCAACAACGCGGGACTGGGATCGTCGCCAGCCGACGCCGCGCTCGAAACCGGACGCTTCGAACACTACCCGGAGTCGGCGTGGGACGCGATGATGGAGTCGCACCTCAAAAGCGCGCTCGTGGTCTCGCAGTCGTTCATCGAGCGCTTCCGATCCGCAAGCGCCCCGTCGGCAGTGTCGGGCAGCATCATCAACATCTCCTCGACGTACGGCGTCGTTTCCCCCGACCAGTCGGTGTACGACTATCGGCGGCGCGGCGGCGTGGAATATTTCAAGCCCGTCGGCTACAGCGTCGCGAAATCGGGCGTCTTGAATTTCACGCGCTGGCTCGCCGAGTACTGCGCGCCGATCGGCATCCGCGTGAACACGCTCGTGCCGGGCGGCGTTCGCGAGGCCGATCACGCGCCGGAGTTCATCGCTGAGTACGAAAAGCGCACGCCGCTCGGACGAATGGCCGTTGAAACCGACTACGACGGGGCGATCGTGTTTCTGGCCTCGTCGGCGTCTGCCTACATGACCGGCGCGACGCTTGTCGTCGACGGCGGCTGGACCGCGAGATAAATGGGCGAGAAAGACCACTCAGACAAGCAGCTCACCGGACAAGGCGAGCTGTCGTTCGTGCCGCTCGACGTCATCCGCCGCGTGCGCGGCAATACCGGCCCGATCGCCCGCGCCGAGCTCCTCGCCGATCTGTGCCGGCTGAACACGCTCTACATGATCATGCAGGCGGGCTCCGGCCACATCGGCTCGAGCTTCAGCGCGATGGATCTGATCGCCTGGCTGTGGACCGACTATCTCGTCGATCCGAACGGCCACGGCGGACACTCGGACATCTATTTCTCCTCGAAGGGCCACGACGCGCCGGCGCTGTACGCGCTGCTCATCGCGCTCGAGAAGCTCGACTTCGATCTGGTGCACAAGCTGCGTCGCTTCGGCGGACTGCCGGGCCATCCCGACGTCGAGACGCCGTTCATCGCGACCAACACCGGCTCGCTCGGCATGGGCATCTCGAAGGCATACGGCATGGCGCGCGCGAAACGCTTCGCCAATCGCGCCGGACGCGTCGTCGTGATGACCGGCGACGGCGAGCTGCAGGAAGGCCAGATCTGGGAATCGCTGCAGCCCTGCGCGAACGAACAACTCAGCGAGATCGTCGTCGTCGATCACAACAAGCTGCAGTCGGATTCCGCCGTCGCGGTGGTCAGCGATCTCGGCGCGGTTGAAGACAAGTTCCGCGTGTTCGGCTGGGAGGTCGCGCGCGCGGACGGACACGACCTGCGGAAAGTGAAGAGCATCTTCGCGGCGTTCGATCGCATCACGGACCGGCCGAAGGTGCTCATCGCCGACACGATCAAAGGCAAAGGCGTGTCCTTCATGGAAGGTCTCGCCTGCGGCGACGCGACGTATCACTTCCATGCGGGCGCGCCGAGCCTGAAGGACTATCTCGCAGCGGTCGACGAGATAACGACGCGAGTGAACGCGAGGCTCTCGACGCTGAAGCAGCCGGCGATCGCGATCAGCCGCGCGCCTCTGCCCGTGCGCGTCGCGCCCGCGAAGCCCGAGCGGCTCGTCCTCGCGTACGGTGATGAGCTGCTGCAGATGGCGCGGACACGCAAAGACATCGTCGTCCTCGACGGCGATCTGCTGTCGGACTGCGGCATCGAGGCGTTCAAAGCGGAGCTGCCCGAGCGTTTCATCGAGTGTGGCATTGCCGAGCAGCACATGGTGTCGGCCGCCGGCGGGATGGCGCTCGAGGGGCTGCTGCCGGTCGTGCATTCGTTCGCGTGCTTCCTGTCGACGCGCGCGAACGAGCACATCTACAACAACGCGACCGAACGCCGGAAGATCATCTACACGGCGACGCTCGCCGGCGCGATTCCGGGCGGCCCCGGACACTCGCATCAGTCCGTTCGCGACATCTCCGCCATCGGATCGGTGCCCGGTCTCACGGCGATCGAGCCGTGCTCGGAGCGCGAGGCGCGTCTCGCCATTCGCTGGGCCGTGGAAGCCAACGCCTCGAGCACGTATCTCCGATTCGTCAACGTGCCGCTCGATCTGCCGTACTCGCTGCCGCAGTCGTACGCGCTCGAAGTCGGCAAAGGCGTGACGCTCAGACCCGGTGCGGATGTCGCCGTGATCGGCTACGGCCCCGTGCTGATGACCAACGCGTGGCAGGCTGCTGACGATCTCGCCGCGGAAGGCGTGCGCGCAGCCGTCATCAACCTTCCATGGCTGAACCGCATTGACGACGCCTGGACTCGCGAGGTCCTTGGCAAATTTCCCGTGATCGTCACCCTGGACAACCACTACCTGTCGCTTGGACAAGGCCAGATGGTTGCCGCCGCGCTCGCGCGGAACGGCGTCCGCGCGGACGTCCGCTCGATCGGCCTCACCGATGTTCCAGCCTGCGGCACGAATGCCGAGGTGCTCGCGCATCACGGGCTCGACCGCGCGGCTATCGCCAACGCCATTCGCTCATGTATCCACACGAAATCCTTCACTGGATAGACGACTCCGAAACCGCGTCGAGCGGATCGGCTGAGACGTTCGACAAGCGCAGTCCGATTGACGACCACGTGCTCGCGAAGGTCTCGCGTGGAACGGCGGCGGATGTCACACGCGCCATCGGCGCCGCCGTCGCGGCGGCCGACGCGTGGGGCCGGCTGCCCGCGCCGAAGCGCGGCGAGATTCTCGGCCGCGCCGCCGCGATCCTTCGCGCGAAGGAACGCGAGTTCGGCGAATACATCCAGGCCGAAACGGGTAAGCCGTGGAAGAACGCCGTTGCCGAAGTCGCTTCGTCGGCCGACCTCGCGATCTTCATGGAGAGCGAAGGCAGCCGGTCGTACGGAAAGACGATGCCGAGTCCGATTCCGAATCGATCGGTACGCACGTTGCGCGCGCCGATCGGCGTCTGCGGCGCGGTGATGCCGTTCAACAGCCCCCTGGCCGGAATTACATGGAAAGTGCTCCCCGCCCTGCTCTGCGGGAACGCCGTCGTCGCGAAATCGCATGAGCTCACGCCGTACACGGCAGTCGCGTTTGGAAAACTGCTGATGGAAGCCGGACTGCCATGCGGCCTG
>Ga0153915_10000989_pt1 | contig 26194 bp, 26 predicted proteins | sample Opewatmetagenome_2_FD_107003 | JGI IMG/M metagenome (GOLD analysis project Ga0153915, IMG submission 107003) | Freshwater wetland microbial communities from Ohio, USA - Open water 3 Core 3 Depth 3 metaG | ecosystem: Environmental > Aquatic > Freshwater > Wetlands | place: USA: Ohio, Lake Erie...
ATCTGAAAAAACGCGCGGACACCCTGAAGCGCCGCAGTGAGATCCTTGATGGATATATCAATAGTCTGAAGGAGGAAAGAGGGCAGGCGCTGAAGCAGTTGAATAGCGCCTACAGGGCATATGAGGAGATGCTCAAGGCCATGCGTATGTCCTTATTTTCAGCCAGTGCGATGTTTGTAACGGGTTGGATGGAAATGAGGGATAAGGACCGGCTTCTCTGGATCATGCAGGGGCTTTGCGGAAACAGATTTGTCGTATCCGAGCAAAAGGACCCGGATGCCCCGGTCCGCCTGATGAATATAAGACTGTTCAAGCCTTTCGAACTTCTGGTTAAAACCATGGGCATGCCGTCCAACAGCGAGATTGACCCCACGCCGCTTACCGCCATTACCTTTGTCCTTATGTTCGGACTCATGTTCGGCGATCTCGGGCAGGGGCTGGTCCTCATGCTGGGCGGTATCATGTTGAAGAGGTTCGGCAGAATAAAGGCAAGGGAAGAACTGGCGCAGGCGGGTGGAATCCTGATCGCCTGCGGTATTTCCGCCGCGGTCTGTGGCGCCCTCTACGGCAGCTTTTTTTCCAGCGAGCATATCATCCCGGCCCTTTGGTTCCATCCCACCACGCATATTATGAAACTGTTTTCCATGACCATCATGATGGGGATTGTATTTATTGTAATAGGTTTTTGCGTTAATATCATCAACAGTTTTATCAATGCGGATTACAACGAGGCCCTCCTTGAGAAGCGGGGGCTGGCCGTACTGGTTCTCTATGCCGCCATTGTGTTTTTTGCATTGAAGTATCAAAGGACCGGTCATGTCCCCGCAACATGGGCAATTGGCGCTTTCGTTATCCTGCCCTTGCTTCTCTTTTCCCTGAAGGGCATGCTTGCCACTGTGTTTTTTAAGAAAACAAAGCCGCACAGCATTTTGGAATATGTCATTGAAACGATCATGGAGATTATGGAGATCGGGTTGGGTCTGTTTGCCAATACGATCTCATTCATCAGGGTGGGGGCCTTTGCGCTTTCGCATGCGGGCTTGAGCATCGTGACATATACCCTCGCAGGCATGGCCGACCCCGCCATGAAATCCGCGGGCGCCGTTATCATCATTGTCATCGGGAATATCTTCATCATCGGTTTTGAAGGTCTGATCTGCGGAATCCAGTCGATGCGTCTTGAATACTATGAGTTCTTCAGTAAGTTTTTTAAAGGGGACGGTGTTGTTTTTACCCCATTCACCCTAAAGGCAAAGGCATTGGAGGTGTAAGATGATCAAGGATAAGCTGTCAACGATTTTTGTATTCGCAATTCTCATCTGCGCTATGTGGTTCCTTTTTCCGGCTGTGATTTATGCAGCCGAGGGGGGACAGGCCCAGGCAGGACAGGACTGGATGGGCCTGGCCTATATAGGCGCAGGGTTAGCCGTGGGGTTGGCCTGTATTGCCAGCGGACTGGCCGTTGCCAGGATAGGTTCCGCCGCTATCGGCGCAGTGAGCGAGAAACCGGAGCTCATGGGGAGGACCCTGGTTTTCCTGGGACTGGCTGAAGGCATTGCAATCTACGGCCTCATTATCGCGATTATGATCCTGAATAAAATGTAATATGGAAAAAATTTACATTATCGGGGACATGCATACGGTGAGCGTGTTTCGTCTTTCCGGCGCGGAAGGCGTGGTTTCCGGCCCGGACGACGTATCGGCCAAACTCGAAGAGATCATCGGGAAAAGGGATGCCGGCATCGTGCTGGTGACGAATGCCCTGGCCTACGATCTCCAGGCGAGAATAACAGAGATTAACCTCAATATGCCGAGCCCGGTGGTTATCGAAATCCCCGGCATTGACGATACACAGGGTTTCCGCAGGTCGGTCATGGGTTATATTGCCGAGGCGCTCGGCATTTCCCTGTGATCATTAAGAAGGATAGGGCATGGACAAAACGACACTGGAAGGTTCTATCAGAGACGAATCCGAGCGCGCGATTGTCGCAATCAAGGAAAAGGAGTCTATCGAGATCAGGCGGCTGGAAGAGAGTTGCGCCTCCGAGATAGAGGGCTTCCGGAAGCAGGCCGTGGCTGAAACGGAGGCCCGCCTCCAGCAGGAACTCTCCAAACTGGAGAACAGGGCCATCCTCGATCGCAGGAAACTCAAGCTCCTGAGCGTGGAGAATTTCATCAATCATACGGTGGACGAGGTCGTGAAAGGTTTGAGGGATAATCCTCATTACAAGCAATTTCTCCTGGATGCGGTGTGTGATGCTGCCGGACAGATTCCGTCCGGAGTCGAAGTAAGGGTGAAGACAGAGGACCTCGCTTTGGAGAAAGAAATTCTGGAGGCCGTCAAGACCTCCGGCAGGAATCAGGACATCGTCATTAAGGGAGACGCAACAATAAAGTGGGGCGGATGCCTCGTCCTGGATGAGGCGGGAGGCCGTATCTTCAACCATACGATAGAAAGGATCTATTTCAGGAAATCTCTCATGATCCGCCGGAAGGTCATGAAGCTCCTGACGGATCATTCCAAAGGATAACAATATGAATTTCGTCCGATTGAACCATAAGGAGTGAACATGGACGAGGTATTAAGAGGAAAGGTGATTGCAGTGAACGGCCCTATTGTCAAGGCAACGGGCCTCACGGGAATAAGAATGTTCGACATCGCCGAGGTAGGGTCGGACAGGCTCCTCGGCGAAGTGATAAGGCTGGTTGAGGACATCACCATCATTCAGGTGTACGAGGACAACACGGGCCTGAAGCCGGGCGACGAGGTGATTTCATACGGCCGGCCGCTTTCCGTCCTCCTGGGGCCCGGGCTTATTGCCAATATATACGACGGCATTCAGCGGCCGCTCGTAGGCATATGCGAGGTGTGCGGGAGTTATATCCGCAAGGGGATAAAACTCTCTCCGCTGGATGTCAATAAAAAATGGGAATTTCAACCGCTCATTAAAGCCGGGGTTGACGTGAAGGAGGGAACCATCCTGGGAGAGATCCGGGAGAGCCCGCTTGTCATGCACCGGGTGCTTCTTCCTCCCGGGGTCTCCGGGAGATTGACCCGCATCGCCGATGCCGGGGCATACACTATAGAGGATGAAGTCTTCACGGTTGATACCGGAGCAGGCCCCTACAAGGGGAAGCTGGCAGGGTATTGGCCTGTCAGGAAGCCGCGGCCAAGCAAGAGCAGGAAGAAACCTTTCCTGCCCCTGATTACCGGTCAGAGGGTCATCGATACGTTTTTTCCCATCGCCAGAGGGGGAACTGCTGCCATACCCGGAGGATTCGGAACAGGTAAGACCATGACCCAGCACGCATTGGCGAAGTGGTGTAATGCGGATATCATCGTCTATATCGGTTGCGGTGAACGGGGCAATGAGATGACGGATGTCCTCACGGAGTTCCCCAAACTCGTCGATGAAAGAACCGGAAGGCCTTTGATCGAGCGCACCGTCATGATTGCCAACACATCCAACATGCCTGTACCCGCCCGCGAGGTGAGTATATACACCGGGGTAACCATCGCGGAATACTACCGCGACATGGGATACAGTGTAGCGGTAATGGCCGACTCTACATCGCGATGGGCAGAGGCATTGAGGGAGCTCTCCAGCAGGCTTGGCGACATGCCGGCCGAAGAGGGGTTTCCGCCGTATCTGGGCACCCGGCTGGCCGAGTTCTACGAGAGGGCTGGTCTTGTAGAAACGCTTTCGGGCAGGGACGGCGACATCACCATCATCGGAGCGGTATCTCCCCCCGGCGGGGATTTTTCAGAGCCGGTCACCCAGCACACATCAAGGTTTGTGAGATGCTTCTGGGCCCTGGATAAAACCCTGGCGGACGCCAGACACTATCCTTCCATCAGTTGGATAGACAGCTATACCGAGTACCTCTCCGACATTGAGGCTTGGTGGAAGAATCTCGATAATGAATGGCTGATAACAAGAAATGAGGTTATGAATATCCTGCTTGAGGACCATCGATTAGAGCAGGTGGTGAAACTTGTCGGAAGCGACGCGCTGCCGCCCTCTGAGCAGTACATCCTCTTCTGTGCCGAAACGATCAAGAACGCCTTCCTTCAGCAGAACTCCTTCGATTGCGAAGACAAATTCTGCAGCCCGGAGAAGCAGCTTAAGCTCCTGAAGATCCTTTTGTATCTATACAAGAAGGGCATGGAACTGGTGCATGCCGGCTTGACTGTCAAAGATATCGCTGCACTGGATGTTGTCTCGGAAATCGTGCGGCTTAAATCCGAAATCCCGAACCAGGAACTCAAAAGAATCGACGAGTATAACAATAGGCTTGAACAGGGGCTTGCTGCGCTGAAAGCGCCGGCGCGAGGGGTATAAAATGTCTGCGGAAATAGAGTATACAAATCTTTCAGGGATCTCCGGGCCGTTGATCTTCGTCGATGGAATCAAGGGGGTCGGTTACGGCGACATCGTGGAGATTCGGAACGCCTCCGGCGAGATAAGGATCGGCCAGACGCTGGAAGTGGATGAACAAAGAGCCGTGGTCCAGGTATTCGAGGGGACAAGCGGGCTTTCGGTACAGGGGACCAGGGTCACCTTTGTGGGAAAGCCGCTGGAGATCCCGGTGGATCGCGACATGCTGGGCAGGGTATTCGACGGCCTCGGCAGGCCTATCGACGGCGCTCCTCAGGTGATCACGGAAAAGATGATGAATGTGAACGGCCTGCCGATAAATCCATGGAGCAGGGAATATCCAAGAGACTTCATCCAGACAGGGATATCCGCAATTGACGGGATGAATACCCTGATCCGGGGCCAGAAGCTTCCAATATTCTCGGGCAGCGGCATGCCGCACAACCGCATTGCCGCCCAGATAGCGCGGCAGGCAAGGATACTGAACGCAGAGGAAGAGTTTACGGTCATATTCGCTGCCATGGGCGTAAAGTTTGACGTGGCCAGATTCTTCATCGATTCCCTTGAGGAGTCGGGCGTTCTCACACACTCCGCCATATTCCTGAGCCTTGCCGACTCACCCTCGATCGAACGTCTCATCACCCCGCGTTCGGCACTGACGCTGGCCGAGTATCTCGCATTCGAAGAGGGCATGCATGTGCTTGTGATCCTGACGGACATGACGAATTACTGCGAGGCATTGCGGGAACTCTCCAGTTCGCGGGGCGAGATCCCCTCGCGGAAAGGTTACCCCGGTTACCTGTACAGTGATCTTGCCTCTGTGTATGAACGCGCCGGACGACTCAAAGGGGGCAGGGGATCCATTACCCAGGTCCCGATACTCACCATGCCGAGCGATGATATTTCCCATCCCGTCCCGGATCTGACCGGCTATATCACCGAGGGACAGATCGTACTGGAGCGGGCGCTTTTCAACAAGGGGATATACCCGCCCATTGCAGGGTTGCCGTCACTGTCAAGGCTGATGAAGGACGGCATCGGCGAGGGACGAACGCGCAAGGATCATGGCCAGGTTGCGGCCCAGCTTTTTGCCTCCTACGCGAAAGTCAAACGGATACGGGCGCTGGCCGCTATTGTGGGAGAAGAAGAACTTTCAGACCTTGATAAAAATTATCTGAAATTCGGGACGGCGTTTGAGGAGATTTTCTTACGCCAGGCATATGAGGAAAACAGATCGATTGAGCAGACGCTTGAAATCGGATGGCGGATGCTCTCCCTGCTTCCGCATGATGAACTGTATCGCATAGGCAGGGACGAGATCCAGAGATATTACGTGCCTCAGACGGGGGAGTTATCATGCCAAAGATAGAACTTCCCCCTACAAAATCATCTCTGCGGAGGCTCAAGGAAGACCTGTCTTTTGCCTATGAGGGTTACGACCTCCTGAACCAGAAAAGAGAGATACTGGCCATCGAGATCGTCCGGAAGATCGACGCAATCAGGAGAATTGAGGCCGATTTCCAGGAGGTTTTGAATCAGCTCTATGCGGCCTATCGGAACGCGGCTGTGGATATGGGTTCTGATGCCGTCACCTTACAGAGTTGCTCCGAGCCGAGGGCCTATTTTCTCAATATGGAATTTACCAAACTCATGGGATTGAAGTTGTTGAATTTCAGGCTTGATCTCAAGAATCCCAATCCCGCTGTCACATTGCCGGGGGGAACGACCGCCGCCTATGATACGGCGAAGGAACAATCGCGAAAGGCGCTTCAGATACTCGCTGAATATGCGACCATTACCAAATCCATCGTCATGCTTTCGAGGGAATTGAAAAAGGTGCAGCGGCGCGTAAATGCCCTGGAGAAGATATTCATTCCTCAGCACGAGGAGGCGAAAAAGTACATCACGGACAGGATTGAGGAGATGGAGCGAGAGGAGGTCTTTGTAAAAAAGCTGATCCGGCAGCGCACGGGTCAAGGCAAAGACTGATGTTAACCTTATACCGTATACCTTGGACCTTAAACCTTATTCTTTATATATCAATTAAAACATTAATTTTATAAAGGAGATATTATATTATGTATTTGATATCCGATAAACTCGTTGAACTGGTGGAAAAGCACAGCGATGTGATCGTTAAACGCTGGATAGTGCGTGTGTCAGGTGATCCGACGACGTCGTCATATACTCAAGAGAATATCGAATATCTTGAGAAAAAGGCGAAAAACATGCTGGACCACCTTGGCCTATGGGTCAGTTATGATACGACGAAAGAAGCGGTCGGCGAAAGATATGCTGATGAGGGCATCGAATCATACAAAAGGCGGATACCTCTCTGCGAGGTCATCAGGGGCATGTATACATTGCGAAGAATATTGTGGCTCTTCGTTGCAAATGAAAGCGCCTTTGATTCAGCCTTTCAATTACATCAGATGAAAGAATTGAACGACAGGGTCATACTTTTTTTCGACAGGGCCGAATACTACCTGATACGGGGATATATGGAAGAGATGAATAGAAGAATAAAGGAACTATGGGCGCTCAAGCCGGAAGACACTGATAAGATATTCTTTTCTAATTCATTTTACAAGCAGTAATATCCCGGTTGAAATGTCCCTGTGCAGTTGTTACTGCATCGTAAAAAATCTTGATTTTAGCGGGGATAGATTTCATGGGATTTTATCCTGCCTCATCAGTATGAAAAAAATTTTGAATGTTATACAGTTAACTGCATAACATAAGGGTGTGTATAATGCGGCTCGATAGAGACCGCGAGCACGCTCGCGTCTCACCAGACGCAGCGTTGGGCTTCAGCAAGCCTTAAAGGAGGGCAATATGAACATCTGGACAGTTGAATACCAATACACAGCAGCCCTGATCGTGACCGTGTTTACCATCGGTCTGATCTTTTTTGCTGCCATCAGTGTAGTTGCCTGGCGAAGCAAAGAAGGATTATCCGACCGATACATGAAGCTGACGATTATCATTCTTGCCGTAATTGTCGCGGTTTCTGTGTCTGTTTCAGGGTTTGACGAAAAGAATACTAACGGCGTCCTCGGCTTAGTCGGCACGATTGTGGGTTATTTGCTTGGCCGAACGGACAGTGGAAATTCCAAGGCATCTAAGAGCGATGAGGCAAGCTGACCAGACGTGAATGGGGACGCTGTGAAAGCGCCGGTCAAAACCGGCATGAAATAGAAGGTATCGCCGAGATCGCCAAGGGCGATAAGTACGGTAAAAACATCGTTGACCTATACAACCCGGTCAAATACATCGGCGCTACGGGGACAGAAAACCCGCGCTGGTCGCGCATCATGATGGGTGGGGTGGAGGGCGACATAGCCCTGCTCTGCTCAATGAACATCTCCATTAAGTGGAAGATGGCCGGCGTTAAGGATGTCATCCTTCAGTGGCAGTGGAATGGCGGCCACGTGCCGAACGACATTCAGCATGTCCTTTGCTGGATATGTAGACCAAATGTTTGGTAAATAGGGATGCTCTAAGGCTGATAAGTTTCTAGAAAGCCGCGTCAATCAAGGCAGTTGAGGATTTTATCTTCAACTGCCTTTTGCTTTTTTCCCTGGGCACTATTCCACAGGACACCAGGCGGGACGCAGAGGTCACCTACATGCAGGCATATAAAGAGGGGTTGAAAGGCATCACCATCTACCGCAATAGCAGTCACCGCAATCAGCCGCTGGCCGGGGACATCAACCCACGCCTGCTGGAAAAATATCTCCCACAGGCATAAAATGGAGGCTGCCGTGGATTCAAGACCCATAACGAAAAGGTGGTCGAAATCGAGGCTATCTATTGGGGCTTTCCGTTCTTATATCCCCACTGAACCTTTTATTGGCAGGATAACTTTACATTACTGTCTAAAATTATCATTTAATTGCATATTTTGTAAAATATTCTTGACATAATTGCCCGGAGGGCGTATTTTATTACCAGCAATCACCATTAAAAAGGGGAATAACAATGGAATGGTTAGGATGCAAGATTAAGGAATTGATAAAGGAAAGAAATATTTCCATTATCAAATTGGCAGAAATGGCAGGCGTGTCCAGGCAGACTGTGAATGACTGGATAAACGGACAAGTGCCAAAGGGCAATCATTTAATCTTTCTTTGCAAAACATTTAACATAAACCCAGATTATCTGTTCTCACAGGATTATAACGTATCAATATCCGTTCCTGTCCATCGGATGAGAAGAACAGCAAAAGTCACACCCTCAATACAGAAGGACGCTATGGAAATGGCGGAGGAATATGATTTGTTATTCAGGAATGCTCCGGAACCCGGAATCCTCCCTGTTATGAGAGGACAAGATAGGTCTGAGGAGACAGCAAAATCAATTGCTCGAGATCTCAGGGCCAAGGCCGGTGTATCTGAAGGTCTTCCTCCTGATTACAAGAACTGCTTTACTCTGATGCAAAATCTTGGGATTAAGATTATCTTCAGATTTTTTCCCGCTAGAATAAAAGCCTATGCCTTTTACACAAAAATCCATGGCCATAGGGTTGTCTTCGTCAATAATGCGACAAATGTTTTGGATCTGATTTTTCCGCTTTTACATGAAGCAGTTCATGCCATACGAGATGAACTAAATATTAATGATGGTTTTGATGAAGATGAAGAAACCTTCTGCGATATGGTCGCAAATCATATTCAATTCCCTGATGCATATGTCCAGATGGTATGGAGCGTAATTAAGAATTTGCAGGCCGGCATTCAAATCAACAATCTTAAAACCTTTGGACGCAAATATTCCCATGCCTTATATGGCATAGTTAAGCGAATCCAGTTGATACATCAAGATTTTGACCTCAATATCGGAGGCGCAGATACAAATTTAAGAAAGGAGTTTCCCACTATTGGAAATATCCTTCTCGAGAATAAAGAGCCTAGAGATTTTGTCAACGTCATGGAAAAGCTTAGCCCTATTTTTGCTCAGATTATCCTGAGACAGATTGATGGATTGACTACGAGAAAGCTGGGAGAAATCCTGGGGATTGAAAATCTAATGGATGCAAAAATCGTTAAAGACGAACTATTAAGGTTAAAGGATTCGGCTTCCTGATATGAATATTCTCTGTGATACATGCAGCATTTTGATGCTGATAAGAATAGTTCCCGAAATGTTCTGTGATGAACGTTTTGAATGCGTTACAATTCATGAGGTCATTCAGGAGATATTTCGAACCCAGAAATTTAAAAGCCGCTATCCTTGGAGAGAAAGATACAAACCCAAAATAAAGGCATTAGGATTAACATCCGCCATTGGCGGGAAAGGTCGAAGGCTGCTCCCCTGTGTGAGCGGCAAGTGGTCAGGATGAGGGTTTCCTAACTGCCTGCACGGAACTGTTGAACCACCGGCGTAGAGGGCGCACCTAAATCATCAAGTATAAGCTATGAGGAACGTAAAAACCCGGTCCCGTCGCCCTTTGGGCCGGCTAACCGCAAGGCATGCTGTTGGCGGGCCGGAATCGGATGCTGAAAGAAGCGAAAGCCCGGCTGTAATGGTTGGGATATCCTGCCATCTTCACAAAGCCAAAGGAGGTACTATGAGACGAGTCATTGAGTTTCTTGTCAGGGTTGCCCTTCTAGCGTTCATCTGGCTTATCTGGTGGTGGGCGATGGATGCACCACTTTCGACTGCCATGAATCTGTCCGTCATTGTGGGAGGGGTATTGTTGACATTCCCCCTTATTTGGCTCGGCAGGAAGATACTAGACCGACACCAAACAACAAGCCATGCCGTCTGGACAACGACGTTTGTACATCTTGCTCTGGGTTTCACGTTTGGTGTTCCTATCGTTCGAGCAGTAACCACTCATCGAGATTGGTCCGGCTGGGTGCTCCCAGTACCACCTGGAATCGGCTTGGCGCTAGTCATTACTACTGGGGCGGCTTTCTTGCTGGTCGTGGTAAACCTTGCCTTGATAGGATTCGGTGCACCCTTTTTCATAGCGCTCAGTCGGAAATTGGCGGCAGATTGGTTGTATGCTTGGACGCGTAATCCTATGGTGCTTGCAGGTCTGGCTTTCTTCCTGTCGTTGGGGATCTGGTTTCAGTCAGCGCTGTTTGTGCTCTGGGTACTCATCCTGTTTGCACCGGCATTGCTTTTCTTCGTGAAAGTGTATGAAGAACGGGAATTGGAGATTCGATTTGGGGCATCGTATCTGGAGTACAAATCCAGAACACCTATGTTGTTACCAAGAAGGCCAAAAGGTTGAATGAAGCAAAATACTTCAATCTGGACACATACAAAAAACTTGGAGCGAAGTAAAAGCATAATAAAGCATCCACACGGATGCGCTAACGCGCGCCGGTGATGCTTAGCCATTGACCGCCAAATGTGAAAATAAAAAAGTGTTGCCAAACTGCACACAATGTGATAATCTATAAAACAAATGAAAAGCATAAACTGGAACACAGAAAAGAGCATGGTTCTCAAAACGTCACGGGGCATCTGTTTTGAGGATGTGGTTTTCTACATTGAAAGGGGTGACATATTAGACGATTATCTGCATCCAAACCAGCAGGAATACCCCGAACAGCGAATCATGGTCATAGCTTTTAACAATTACGCCTACCTTGTACCTTATGTTGAGAATGAGGAAGAGTTATTTCTGAAGATCATAATCCCAAGCAGGAAGGCGACACGACGATATCTTGGAGAAAAATATGAAGACTAAATTAGCAAAAGAAGAAAAGGAAATACTCGATAGCTTCGAGAAAGGTGAATGGATCCCCGTTACAAACCTTGCGAAAAGAAAGAAAGAGTTGGTTGCGTATGCCCGCAATACCTTGCGAAAGGACAAGAGGTTGAATATACGGATTTCTGAAAGAGACCTCATTGAGCTTCAGAGAAAAGCGGTTAAGGAAGGCCTGCCCTATCAGACGTATGTATCAAGCATTATCCACAAATTTATCAATGGAGCTTTGGTCGAAGCTGGAAAATAAAACGACCAATCAGGCAATCCAGCCGATCGCTATGCTGAAGATAACAAAGACTATCATGCATTCAGCTAAGAGGGAGAGCTATCATAGAGAAGAATTCATATCCTATTAATGTTTAATAATTTTCACCTTTTCATCTGCGACCTGAATTCCATTCGGTCGACAAAAGCTGAGATTCTTCGTCGCTTTGCTCCTCAGAATGACAAATTGTCGGATAGGTTCTTAGTTGCCGGATTAATTCGACCCATTCCATCTTTGGTTGGGGTTATGACCCGACATCAAATTCATTTCTCACATATCTCTTTTCTATTGATTAAAGTTAGTATAAAATAAGGCATGTCTTTTTAGCTCTGATCAATGGACAGACAAGGGTTAACCCGGATTATGCAATCCTGCCTTGGCAGGACATAATCCAGGTTTAAACATAAAATAATAAAATCAGTTACATCTCCAAAGGAGGATGACCATGGCCGGAACGGATAAGAAAAAACCTGTTATAGGCGTGCTTACTGGCGGGGGCGATGTCCCCGGATTGAATCCCTGTATCAAGGCCCTGGTTTACAGGGCTGCGAGTGAAGGCATTAATGTTATAGGCATCAGAAGGGGATGGGCAGGCCTCCTGGAATATAACCCCGATGACCCGGAAAGTAATCAGAAATGCGTAATTGATTTAAAACCCACTGATGTCCGGACTATTGACCGCACAGGCGGCACTTATCTGCACACATCCAGGACCAACCCAAGTTACACAAAGAAAAAACACGCACCTCCCTTTCTGTTAAAAAAATACAAAAAAGGCGAAGAAATAAAGGATTTTACACAACAAGTTCTGAATAACCTTGAACAATTGAAAATTGACTGTATGATACCGATCGGAGGTGATGACACCCTCAGTTTCGCCAACAGGATACATAAAGAAGGATTCCCCTGCATAGCAATACCCAAGACAATGGATAATGACGTCTTCGGGACAGATTACTGCATCGGGTTTTCCACTGCCATAACAAGGAGCGTCAACTTTATCCACGCCCTCAGGACCTCTGCCGGGTCGCACGAACGAATAGCGATTATCGAACTCTTCGGCAGGTACTGCGGCGAGACATCTTTGATATCCGCATATCTGGCAGGGGTGGATCGCGCTATTATACCGGAAGTGCCCTTTGACGCGGAACGATTGGCAAGACTGGTCATGAAGGATAAAAGGGGGAATCCCGGAAATTACGCCATGGTAACCGTCTCTGAAGGCGCTATACCCATAGGAGGAGAGATGTTTCTTTCAGGGGAATCTGACCCCTATGGACACAGAAAGCTGGGAGGCATAGGAGAGATTACAGGCGCGATGCTTAAGGAGATCACGGGAGAGGATGTCCTTAACCAACGGTTGTCCTACCTGATGAGGAGCGGAAATCCCGACTCCCTGGACCTGATGGTAGCGGTCAATTACGCCAATATGGCTATAAGCCTCTTTCAGAAAAAGACCTTCGGACGTCTTGTGGCCTTAAGCAGCGGGACCTATACTGATATACCCTTAAGCACTATATCTTCAGGCCAAAAGAGGGTTGATTTAAGGGAACTCTACGATGTGGACGAGTATCGGCCAAAGGTCCGTCACGTCATCGGAAAGCCGATGTTTTTGTATTAAAGCCGGGATTATCTTGTTGGGGGCTTTTTAGCTTTTATGCGATTAGGATATGTATGGTTACAGGCGCAAGGCGTAAGGCGCAAGGTGAAGGGGTGAAGGGAAATATTGGAAACACACGAACAAAAAAATAATAAACATACTCAAAGAAGAAAAAGCCGCAGGATCTTTGTCGGCGATATACCCATCGGAGATGGGGCGCCGGTCGCGGTTCAATCAATGACAAATACAGATACGCGCGACGTCCCCTCAACAGTAGAACAGATCAAACGTCTTGAAGACGCCGGTTGCGAAATCGTTCGTCTGGCAATCCCTGATGAGACTGCCGCCGACGCCCTCCACAGGATCAAGGCGGAGGTTGCGGCCCCGCTTATAGCGGACATCCATTTTGATTACCGTCTTGCCATATCCGCAATCAAAGCGGGGGCGGATGGTCTTAGAATAAATCCCGGAAACATCGGCGGTCGCGATAAGCTTGAAAAGGTGATCAGGGAGGCCAAGGCGAGGAATATCCCCATAAGGATTGGTGTTAATTCGGGTTCCCTGCAGAAAGACATCCTGGAGAAATACGGACATCCAACACCTGAGGCAATGGTGGAGAGCGCCCTTGAGTATATCAGATTATTTGAGGACATGGATTTTACCAATATCAAGATATCCATGAAGTCTTCTAATGTGTTGAACACCATATCAGCATATGAACTCCTGAGTGATAAGGTTGACTATCCCTTTCACCTGGGGGTTACAGAGGCAGGGACGCTCATAGCAGGGACCGTTAAAAACGCCATAGGCATAGGCATGCTCCTCTATAAAGGCATAGGCGATACCATAAGGGTTTCACTCTCAAGAGACCCCGTTGAAGAGGTAAAGGCGGCCTATGAGATCCTTCGGGCCCTTGACCTCAGACACCGGGGCCCTGAAATTATTTCATGTCCCACGTGCGGGAGGTGCGAGATAGACCTCTTTAGTATTGTGGAGACGGTGGAAAAGGGATTGCAGGGTATAACCTCTTCTCCCAAGGTGGCTGTAATGGGATGCATCGTGAACGGTCCGGGAGAGGCCAGGGAAGCGGATGTAGGCATAGCCGGGGGACGCGGCCAGGGCGTGCTTTTTAAAAAGGGAGAGGTTGTAAGTAAGTTTCCGGAAGAGGAACTTGCGGTGGTGTTGATTAGAGAGGTCAAGAAGTTAGTCGGGGGATGAGGTTCTGTAGCTTTGACCGAGATCAAGGTTGATAAGGATGGCGCAAGGCGCAAGGCTCAGGGCACAAGGGAAAAGCAAGAATTGACTTAACACCTTGCGCCTTGTGCCCTGCGCCTTGTGCCAGCTTGTTAATTCATAAATCTATCGCAAACAAATGATGCTATTAAACAACGAAAGGTTCTTTATATATTATGAAATATTCCAGTTACTTTATTCCCACGCTTAAGGAGACGCCTTCCGAGGCGGAGATAATCAGTCATAAACTTATGCTTCGTGCGGGTCTGATCAGGAAACTGACCTCCGGGGTCTATACCTATCTGCCTGCAGGGCTTAAATCCATAAAAAAGGTTGAGAACATAATCCGCGAGGAGATGAACCGGGCAGGGGCAATTGAACTCCTCATGCCTTCGGTGCAACCTGCGGAGCTTTGGCAGGAGAGCGGGAGGTGGGACTTTTACGGCAGGGAGCTTTTAAGATTCAAGGACCGTCATGATCGAGACTCATGCCTGGGCCCCACCCATGAAGAGGTGATAACCGACCTGGTAAGGAGAGAGATACACTCCTACAAACAGATGCCCGTGAATTTCTATCAGATCCAGACCAAATTCAGGGACGAGATCAGGCCCAGGTTCGGGATCATGAGGGGCCGCGAGTTTATAATGAAGGACGCCTACAGTTTTGACGCGGATGAAACCGGGGCGGAGAAAAGTTATGAGAGGATGTATGAAGCCTACCATAATATATTTAGGAGATGCGGACTCAGGTTCAGGGCTGTTGAGGCCGACACCGGCAGCATAGGAGGAAATTTTTCTCATGAATTCATGGTCCTTTCCGATACCGGCGAGGATCAGATCGTAAACTGCAGCAAGTGCGACTACGCGGCAAATCTTGAAAAGGCGGAGGTGAGGCATGTTGGAAGCAGTGACGCTGTAACCCATGATGCCCCTGCCCTTCTTGAGGAAGTCGAAACGCCTGATAAAAAGACCATAGAAGAGGTCTCGAATTTTCTATCTATAACTCCAGACAGGCTTGTCAAAACACTTATCTATAATGTGGATGATTATACGGTGGCGGTACTTGTAAGGGGCGACCACGAGATAAATGAAGCGAAACTAAAAAATATCCTGAATGCCGATCAACTGGAAATGGCCTCCCAGGACGTGGTCCGCTCCATCACAGGCGCGCCGGTAGGATTCGCAGGGCCTGTGGGATTAAAGATAAAGATAATAGCCGACAATGACATAAAGGGGATGGTTAATTTTGTCGTAGGCGGAAACAGGAAGGACCTGCATCTCAGGAATGTCAACCTTGAAAGGGACTTTAATGTGGATATCTTCGGCGACCTGCGTCTTATTACGCCTTCGGATAGATGTCCCAGGTGCATGTCTGAAATAAGGTTTGGAAGGGGCATAGAAGTTGGTCATATATTTAAACTGGGCACAAAATACAGCAAGGCTATGAAGGCGCTGTTTCTCGATGAACAGGGTGTTGAAAGGCAGGCAGTCATGGGATGTTACGGCATAGGCGTCGGGAGGACTGTCGCTTCTGCCATTGAACAAAACCATGACAAGGACGGTATTATTTTCCCGATCCCCATCGCCCCCTTTGAAGTGATACTCCTGCCGCTTCAGGTTAATGAAAAGGATGTAGTTGATGCGGCTGAAAAGATATACAAAGGGCTGATGGAAAAGGGCATTGATGTCCTTCTTGATGACAGAGACATGAGGGCGGGCTTTAAATTCAAGGACGCCGATCTTTTGGGGATACCGTTGCGCATCACCATCGGATCAAGAGAGCTTAAAAACGGAAAGGTCGAGATGAAACTGCGTGCAGACCCCGAAAACTCCCTTATATCATATAATGATGCCGTGCCGATAATTATCGATAAAGTGAAAGACCTCTATGATTCGACTAAATGACATCACCTCCAACCTGCTGACCTATAACCCTAAGGCAGATACAACCCTCGTGCAAAAGGCCTATGTCTATTCTGCCAAGGTGCATCAGGGCCAGGTCAGGCTCTCCGGATTGCCCTATCTTTCTCATCCTTTGGAAGTTGCTTATCTGCTGACAGAGATGAAGATGGATGTCATAACCGTGGTCGCAGGTCTTCTCCATGATACCATAGAAGATACGATCGCCGAACTGTCCGAGATTGAACGGCTGTTCGGCAAAGACACGGCAAATATCGTGGATGGCGTCACAAAAATCAGCAAGATGCAATTCAACAGCAGGGAGGAACACCAGGCGGAGAACATACGCAAGATGATCCTGGCCATGACCACGGATATAAGGGTCATCATGGTCAAGCTTGCGGACAGGCTGCACAATATGAGGACCCTTGGGTTTCATAGTCCTGAAAAACAGGCATCCATAGCCAGGGAGACCCTTGATATATATGCGCCGCTGGCCGGCAGGATGGGCATCTACTGGCTTAAATCGGGTCTGGAGGATCTTTGTCTTTATTATCTGGAGCCGGAGATATACAACAAGATCAATGAGGGTATAGCGGAGAGGCGGGGCGCCAGGGAAAAGTTTATCAGGGAGGTCATAGAGATCCTCTCTGAAAAGGTGAAACAATCCAATATCGAGGCAACAGTCAAGGGGAGGCACAAACACTTTTACAGCATCTATTGCAAGATGAAGGATCAGAACCTGACGGTGGATCAGGTTTACGATGTCATCGCCTTTCGCGTGATCGTCAGATCATTAAAAGAATGTTACGAGGTGCTCGGGATAATCCATTCCATGTGGAAACCTATCCTTGGAAGATTCAAGGACTACATCTCCCTTCCAAAGGCCAATATGTATCAGTCGCTCCATACATCGGTAGTCGGCCCCTATGGTCAGAGGATGGAGGTGCAGATCCGGACCTGGGATATGGATAGGGTTGCAGAGGACGGGATAGCCGCCCACTGGAAATACAAGGAAGGCATGATTGGAGAAGCTAATCAGAAACAATTCGGGTGGTTGAAACAACTCCTGGAATGGCAAAGGAATCTTCAGGATCCAAAGGAATTTATGGAGATGGTCCAGATGGACCTCTTTCCGAACGAGGTCTATGTCTTCACTCCAAAGGGAGACGTCAGGGAGTTTCCCAAGGGTGCTACTCCTATAGACTTTGCATACGGCATCCATTCCGAGGTCGGTGAAAAGTGCATGGGGGCCAGAGTGAACGGGAGGATGGTTCCGCTGAGATACCAGTTTAATAACGGCGATATCGTCGAGATCATAACCTCCGGCAAACAGCACCCGCGCAAGGATTGGCTGGATTTTGTCAAGACCACTAAGGCCAAGTCCAGGATAAGACAGTGGATAAAAAATCAGGAAAGAGATGAGAGCATTATTCTGGGGAAAAATATCCTGGAAAAGGCCCTAGAGCAAGCCAAGCTTGATCTCCAGAATATCGCCAAGAATGAACAGCTTGAATCAGTCGCAAAGGATTTGTCCCTTAATTCAATACAGGACCTGCTTGCTAATATCGGCTATGGGATGATATCCTCCAATCAGGTTATCGGCCGCCTTAAGCCTCATGACACTAAAGGCGAAAAACCCGAAGGTCTGATGAGCAAGATGGTCGCCAGGCTTACGCGGAAAAAGGACACAAAGGGCATCATGGTCAAGGGGCTGGATGATATGCTTATCCGGTTCGCTAATTGCTGCCATCCTTTGCCGGGCGAAAATGTCATAGGCTTTATAACCTTGGGGAGGGGCGTTACAATCCATAAACGCAACTGCCGGCATATCCTTGATGCAGACTCCAGACGCATTGTGGAGGTGCAATGGGAGCCGTCGGAAAAGGATGTTTATCTGGCCAGGCTAAAGGTCACATCTGTGGACAAGAAAGGGATCCTTGCGGATATCAGTTCGATCATGGCTCAAAGGGACGCCAATATTATCCAGGCAGAGGTCAAGACAACAATGGATAAAAAGGGCGTCTCCTTTTTTACTGTAGAGGTTGGGGACTATAAACAATTGGAGGGGATAATAGGAGCCATTAAAAAGATAAAGGAAGTCTTAATCGTGGAAAGGATATGAAAGAGCCTTTTCCTAATAGCCTCCCTGAAACAGGCAGGCGTAACTGCCGATATTTTTTCTAATAAAAACAAGGAAATATTGTTTGAGCTACTTAACTACCTTACCCGACTTTATACAACCTGTGCAGACCCGAATCCTTTTAGACTGGCCATTCTGTGTCGCCTTTACCGTTTGCAGGTTCGGATACCAGCGTTTTTTGGTCTTATTATGGGCATGGCTTATACTATAACCTGTTTGGGGTCTTTTTCCGCAAAGTTCACATGTTCTTGACATTTTTTATCTCCTGAGAAAATATAAGAAACACGCAACATAATCTTTTTATTATTAAAAGGCAAATACTTTTTACTATGAATACTGAAAATTATAAAAACCGTGAAACCGATCTTTTATCCGCCTCCCTTAATACAGTTCCCGCTGAGATAAAGCACATTCACCTTATGGGGATATGCGGGACCGCTATGGCATCCCTGGCAGGGCTGCTTAAGCAGAAGGGATATCTTGTTACAGGTTCCGACCAGAACATATACCCGCCCATGAGCGATTTTTTAGACAATCTTTCCATCCCGGTTCTTAAAGGCTACAGACCGGAAAACCTGTCTCCCAGACCTGATCTGGTCATCGTAGGGAATGTCATCTCAAGACAAAACCCGGAGGCTGTCCAACTGGGTCTTTTAAATATCCCCTATATCTCCATGCCCCAGGCACTTGGCGCCTTTGCCGTTAAAGACAAAATTTCCATTGTTGTCTCCGGGACTCATGGAAAAACAACCACCTCATCGCTGGCAGCTCATGTGCTTGAGAAGGCAGGCATGGACCCTGGATTTATGATAGGGGGCATGGTCAATAATTTCCATAGCAATTTTAAACTGGGCAAAGGGCCCTATTTTGTCGTTGAAGGCGATGAATATGATACCGCTTTTTTTGATAAGGGGCCTAAATTTCTTCATTATCTGCCAAGGATAGTCATCCTTACAAGTATCGAATTTGACCATGCCGATATCTTCAGAGACCTCGATCACGTTATTGAAACCTTCCGCCGCTTAGTCGATATCATACCTCCTGAAGGTCTCCTGATTGCCAACAGGGATGACAGGATTGTTATGGCCGAATCAGAAAGGGCAAGATGCAGGGTAATCACCTACGGCTTGAATGGGAATTCTGACTGGAGGGCAGCCGACATCTCCATTCGTGAAGGCATGACTCATGTAAATGTCTTAAAGGGGGATAAGTCATACGCCTCCCTGATTACCCCCCTTTACGGAAATTATAATATCTCCAATCTCTTGTCCGTTGCCGCTCTTTCTGAATATATTGATATAGATAAATCCGTCCTTTCAGAGGCATGTGAAACCTTCAAAGGCGTTAAAAGGAGACAGGAGATAAGGGGTCAAAAAGGCGGGATACTTGTCCTCGATGACTTTGCCCACCATCCGACCGCAGTAGAAAAGACTATTGAGGCCGTTAAAGAGAGATACCGGGATCGAAGGCTTTTGGCAGTCTTTGAGCCGAGGTCAAACTCCAGCCGCCGCAATGTCTTTCAGAAAAAATATAGCATGGCCTTTGATAAAGCTGATATGATATTTATACCCGAACCGGTCATGGTTGAAAAGATCCCGCCTGAAGAAAGGTTCTCATCAAAAAAACTGGTTGAATCCTTAAACGGCAGGCAATTGAAGGCTCAATACTGTCCTGATTCAGAACATCTTTTGAACGAATTGATCAGTCAGGCAAGGAAGGGAGATGTCATATTGATCATGTCCAACGGTTCTTTTGACAACCTTCATGAAAGGGTTCTTGAAAGGCTTTAATCATCCCAAGTTATAAAGGAGAAAGAAATGATCCATGCAGAAAATCTGACGAAATATTACCATGACCTTTGCGCCGTGGATCATATAAACCTTGATATTAAAAAAGGCGAGATCGTGGGTTTTCTCGGGCCTAACGGCGCCGGCAAGACCACAACCATGAGGATGCTGACAGGGTTTTTTAAGCCCACATCAGGTTCCATACATGTCAAGGAATATGATATCGAAGAAAATCCCCTTGAGATAAAGCAGCTCCTGGGCTACCTCCCTGAATCTGCGCCCCTGTATCATGAGATGCTTACTTACGATTATCTCAACTATGTGGCAGACATCAGGCAGCTTGACAGGAAAAAAAAGACAGCAAGGATCAGCGAGCTTGCCGATCTGTGCGGGATCAGGGAGGTAATGCACAAACCTGTCGGAGAGTTGTCCAAGGGTTACAAACAACGGGTAGGTCTTGCCCATGCTATGATAAATGACCCTGAGCTTCTTGTCCTTGACGAGCCTACCTCAGGGCTGGACCCCAACCAGATAGTCGAGATACGGGATATTATCAAAAATATAGGGATGGAAAAAACCGTATTGTTGTCCACGCATATTTTAAGCGAGGCCGAGGCAACATGTGACCGTGTGATTATAATTGATCAAGGCAAGATAGTGGCTGATGCGGATATAGACGCACTTAAACAATCGGTCGGCGGGGAATATATTATCAATATCACCCTTAAGAATGCCGCAATTGAAGAAGTGGAAAGGGAATTCAAACCTGTTGACTGGATCACCGGCATTAAAACAATGGATGAAGATAAGACTGTCCTTCGCGCAAAGGTTACATGCAATGCCTCAAGAGATATACGCGAGGACCTTTACAAAATGATAAAAAACAGAGACTGGATACTCCTGGAATTTCATCAGGAGGCCAGGAGTCTTGAAAAGATATTCATGGAACTCACCAGGGAGAACTGATATGAGACAGGCCATTCATATATTCAAAAGGGAATTCAATTCCTACTTTCTATCACCCATAGCGTATATTGTTATATCCATATTTCTGCTTGTAACCGGGTGGTTCTTTTTTTCAACCTTCTTCATCAATAACCAAGCCGGCATGAGGAATTTCTTCAATCTCCTGCCCTATATCTTTTCCTTTGTCGTGCCCGCGATCACCATGAGGCTTTTTTCAGAAGAACTCAATGTCGGGACTTACGAGATACTGGTTACAATGCCGGTCACCTCTGTCGATGTCATCCTGGGCAAATTCATGGCGGCAGTAATATTTATAGGCGTCATGCTGGCGCCCACACTGGCCTATCCTGCCTTTATATCCATGCTGGGCGATCTGGACTGGGGACCTGTCCTGGGAGGCTATATCGGCGCCCTTTTGCTTGGCGCTGCATATTCCGCCATCGGGGTTTTTGCATCCTCTCTTACCAGGAATCAGATCATAGCCTTTATTATCGGGGTTGTCCTGTGCTTCGGGCTGACCCTGATAGATCAGATATTATTTTTTCTTCCAAGTCTTATAGTGGGCTTTTTCCAGTATATAAGCGCCGACTATCACTTTCAGAATATCTCAAAGGGCCTTATTGACTCACGGGATATCCTATACTTTCTGAGCGTCAGCTTTGCGGGACTTTACGGCTCAGACCTGGTCATGCAGGGAAAAAAATAAGGAGAAGACATATGACTGGAAAAAAAAGATATGGCGCCTATACAAAATTTGTAGCCTACATGGTTATCATAATACTTATTAACCTGGCGGGGATCACACTTTTTTTCAGGTGGGATCTGACAGCAAACAATATCTATTCCTTATCCGAGGCAAGCAAAAAGGCTGTATCCACCTTGTCTGAACCATTGACAATAAATGTCTTTTTCACAAAAATCCTGCCTGCCCCCTATAACAATACTGAGACATATCTTCATGACCTCCTGAAGGAATATTCCATATACGGGAAAAAGTATTTCAATTACCGGTTCTATGATGTGAGCGCAGACGAAGGAGACATGAGTTCCGGGACAACGACAAACAGGGCGCTTGCCGAAAGTTACGGGATCGATCCCGTGCAGATACAGGCATATGAAAACGATGAGGTTAAATTTCAAAAGGTCTATATGGGACTGGCCCTCGTTCATGGCGACATGGTAGAAAAGATTCCAACCATTACCTCTTCGGACAGGGTTGAGTATAAAGTGACAACCGCCATAGAGAGGCTCAACAATAAGGTCAGCGCCCTCTTGAGGCTATCAGACACCGTCAAGGTCAAGCTCTATCTCTCCTCCTCCATGGAGATTGTCGCACCATATATGAAGATCGATGGTATGTCAGCCCTGCCTGAAAAAATAAAAGATATTGTTGAGAAGCTGAATAAGAAGAACTATGGGAAACTGGAATTTATCCATATTGATCCTTCAAAGGAAGACACCCCTGAAAACGACTTGCAGAAATACAACATCCCTACTATCACGTGGCCTGATGCCCCTGATAAAAATCTCAAGGCCGGCAAAGGGGCTATCGGCATTGTCATGGAATATGGTGAAAAAAGGGTCAATATACCCTTGCTGAATGCCTATACCCTCCCTCTTATGGGCGCTTATTACAAACTGGCCGAGCTTGACAAGATGGATGAGGTCATCGACAGCAATCTGGAATCCCTTATAAATATCAATGAAGAACTGGGCTACATATCCGACCACGGCTCTCAAAGCCTCTGGGGCGGCATTGAAGAATATTCAGGGACCTCAACACAGGATTCATTGTCCAACTTTCGCGAAATTGCATCACAGACATACAACATAAAAGAGATAGAGCTGTCAAAAGATACGATTCCTGAAGGCATCAACACCCTTATCATTGCCGGGCCCAAGGAAAACTTCACCGATTATGATCTTTTTCAGATCGACCAGTTTCTGATGAAAGGTAAAAATCTGGCGCTCTTCATTGATTCCTTTACTGAGGGCAGCGCATCTGCCGGCCAACTCACAGGCAGCGAGAGTTCATACACCCCTTTAAAGACAGGGCTTGAAAGGCTCCTGGAACATTATGGCGTAAGTATAAAGACATCCTATGTCATGGATGAAAATTGTTACAAGCAGGAGTTGCAGCAGAGCTCCGGCGGAGGTTATCAGAAACTATATTTTATCCCTATCATAGATAATATAAATATTAATAAAGACCTGACCGTCATGAAGGATATCAAGGGACTTGTCATGTCAAAGGTCTCACCCCTTGAGGTGAAGGCGGATGTCCTTAAGGCCAACAACATTAAGGATTATCCCCTGTTTTCATCGTCAGACAAGGCATGGGAGATGAAGGATTCCATTACCCTTGACCCATATGCTATAGAGCCTCCCTCTTCCGAATCCGAATTTAAAAGTATGCCCCTGGCCTATATGCTTGAGGGAGAGTTTACAAGCTATTTCAAGGATAAATCCATGCCTGAAAAGGAATTGAATCAGGAAAAGGAATCCGTGCAAAAGGACGGGCAAGTCTCTTCTAATGAAAAGGCCGGGTCGGATATTTCCGCCATCAGGAGCGAGACCAAGGTTATAGGCAAGGGAAGCAAGGGGAAGATATTTATTATAGGTTCTTCCGAGATCCTTAAAGACTATATCTTCGATTCAGGAGGCTCTCAACCCAACTCAGTCTTTGTTATGAATATGATAGATTACCTGAATGGAAGGGCGGCCACGGCTGTCATGCGCGGCAAAGAGAACAGTTACAACCCCCTGGCAGCACTTTCAGGAGGGGGGAAGACCTTTATAAAATTTTTTAATATCATCGGCCTTCCGGTACTTGTTGTCCTTTTCGGGATAATGATCTTCTTCAGGAGGAGGCAACGGAAGAAGATGATACAGATGATGTTTAAAAAATGAAGAAGGCTCAGGGCACAGGGCGTAAGGCGCAAGGGAAGAAGCCATGCAGCTTCAGCCTGGGAACTAAACCATAAAGATTAACTGCTTTTGCCATGGCAATTTACGAGGCATCCATGAAAGTAAAGAAAGAACCGATAATACTGGCTGTAATAATCATAGCGCTTATCCTCTATCTGGTCATGCGCAATAATGACAGGACCAATTATGAACTCCCCGATATCGCTAAGATCCCGGCTTCCGAGATATCCGGGATAGGTATCTCCGGGCCTTCAGGCAACCTGTCGCTAAAAAAGACGGATGATAAATGGCATATCGACCCGCAGGGTTATCCGGCTGACACCGGCAAGGTTCAGGCCATGCTTGAGATAATCGAAAGACCTGATGTAATAACCATGGTCTCGGAATCAAAGAACTACGCCCGTTATGGACTGGAAAAGGATAAAAAAATAATTGTAAAGGCATTTTCAAAAGGAAGGTCGGTAAGAGAATTCGAGATCGGCGATACCACTGTTGACAAACGACAGACCTTTATCAAGCTGAGTGATGATTATCGCATTTATCATTCCCCGAAAAATATCAGGGCTGCCTTTGAAAAAAAGGCGGATGATTTAAGAGACAAAGGAGTCCTTTCCTTTGATGTGAAAGATATAACAGATATCAGGATTACCAAAAGCGCTCAGGATGTTCATTTGAAGCTTAAACAGACTACAGCAGAAAAAAACAAGGATAAAAGCGCCGCTGTCGCGGAAAAATCTGAGAGCATGTGGCAGGATGCCGAAGGGAGAGATCTAAACAAATCCGCAGTAGATGGGCTTCTTTCCATGCTCTCAAGATTGTCATGCAAGGAATATTTAAACGATACCGCCAAGGAAGCGTTAGCGGATCCTGTATGCACCGTACTATTAACCGGCAAAAAAAAATACTCGCTTTCAATCTTTCCAAAAAAGGATAATGATACTGAGTTGTATCCTGTAACCTCATCAGACAACGATTATCCCTTCAGGCTGACAAACATCGATGCCGGGGAAATTCTGGACGCCCCGGATAAGATCTTTAAAAAAAATGAAGGACAATAGATTATCTCAAAATATTTTTTTATATAAGGAGAATAAAAATAATGACTGCAAAACTTATCCTGGGCACAGAAATCCGGGAAGAAATACTTAAGGAGATTGAGGAAGAAGTAAAACAGATTAAAAAAGAATATGGCGTCGTTCCAGGACTGGTGACTATCCTGGTTGGAGAGAATCCGGCATCCATTTCCTATGTCACCCTCAAGATCCAGACAGCTCATCGTGTAGGCTTTAAAGAGATACAGGATAATCAGCCGCCTGATATATCGGAACAGGCGCTCCTGGCCTTAATCGAAAAATACAATAAGGACGATTCGATTAACGGGATTCTCGTTCAGCTTCCTCTGCCCAAACACATAGATGAAAAAAAGGTGTTAAACGCTATTGATCCTGATAAGGACGTGGACGGGTTTCATCCTGTTAACGTCGGCAGGCTCATGATCGGCGGTTCAGAGGTCAAGTTTCCTCCATGCACACCAGCCGGCATCCAGGAACTGATCGTGCGTTCAGGCGTGGATACAAACGGCGCCGAGGTTGTTGTTGTTGGCCGATCAAATATCGTGGGCAAACCCATAGCCAATATGATGCTTCAGAAAGGCCCGGGAGCCAACTCAACTGTCACCATTGTCCATACAGCGACAAGGGACCTGGCGTTTCATTGTCTCAGGGCCGATATCCTCATTGTAGCCGCGGGCGTCCCTGGCCTTGTCAAACCTGAATGGATAAAACCAGGGGCCTGCGTTATTGACGTGGGCGTCAATCGCCTAGGTGAAAAGATCAGCAAAAAGACCGGCAAAAAAATAGCTGTGCTTCGTGGTGATGTGGATTTTGATGCAGCGAAGGAGATAGCGGGATATATAACCCCGGTGCCGGGAGGCGTAGGTCCAATGACCATAACAATGCTGATGAAAAATACCCTGAATTCACTTAAGTTCAAGCTTGGCATTGCTTGATTTTTCTGCTCTTATGCTGTCATGGATGGGGGTTAAACTATAAAGTTGATATCCCTGGGAATCTCAGCAATGTCCGGTTAGGATCTTGCATAGATGAATCATCAAGGCATGGGAGGCCCTTTTTTTAAAGATGAAATGGTTTAAATGCAATATTCCGGCATAAGTCGCCATAAAGCGGGCGGAGAGGAACCGTCAGATCTCGCTTATCCTTAATCCCTGACAAGCGCCTGAGACGCTCCGCCGCCCGCGGTTATATTTTAAAT
>Ga0153915_10000990_pt1 | contig 26171 bp, 18 predicted proteins | sample Opewatmetagenome_2_FD_107003 | JGI IMG/M metagenome (GOLD analysis project Ga0153915, IMG submission 107003) | Freshwater wetland microbial communities from Ohio, USA - Open water 3 Core 3 Depth 3 metaG | ecosystem: Environmental > Aquatic > Freshwater > Wetlands | place: USA: Ohio, Lake Erie...
GACGCTCATGGCGCGGCCCCTTTGGTTTGTACAGATGCTGAAAAAGACATTCCCCAACAGACGCATGATAGCACTGATGACACGTGTGCCGGGCCTCGGTCGCATGGTCGATAAGATGCTCTTTGAGAACGATGACATAATGTACCTCCCCAAGGATAGCGTCGTATCTCAGACAATACCGATAGGCAAGTCCCTGGAGCACCCTGTTGATACAGTCCTCCCGTCCAAGATTGTTGAACACTTCATCAAGAAGGCGAATTACCACTGGATTATGAATTTCTGTATATGCAGAGATGCTTCGAAGTGCAAGGACTATCCGATCAGCTACGGGTGTCTGTTTCTGGGCGAAGCCGCAAAGAGAATCAATCCACTCTTGGGGCGAAGGGTTTCGAAGGAGGAAGCACTTGACTATGTCAGGAAGTGCAGGGAAGCTGGACTCGTTCACCTTATTGGCCGCAACAAGCTCGATTCTGTGTGGCTCGATGCCAAACCGGGGGACAGGCTCCTCACAGTCTGCAATTGCTGTCCTTGCTGCTGCCTATGGAAGATACTTCCTGATCTCACGCCAGGCATTGGCAGGAAAATCACAAAGATGCCCGGAGTACAAGTCCGTGTCACAGACAAGTGCCAAGGATGTGGAACCTGCACGCGAGGAATATGCTTTGTCAATGCGATCCACGTCGTTGGGGGCCATGCGGTCATAAGCGAGGAGTGCCGCGGTTGCGGACGTTGTGTCGAGGCCTGCCCAAATGACGCAATCGAACTAACAATCGATGACAAGCACTATATCGATGATTCTGTAGAGAGAATCGACAGAGTGGTCAATGTTGAGTAGGAGAGGGACGAGCCAAAGAGTGCGATTCTCAACCTAGAACAACCTTTTTCACGGTAACCCACAAGGGCACTAGCGTCGTGGTCCACTAACACAACAAACAGAGAGAGCTCTAGATGACGACCAATATCGTAGTAGTCGGAATGGGTTATGTAGGCATCCCATGCGCCGCTCTTCTAGCCGATGTCGAAGGCTTCACAGTTGTTGGACTCCAGAGAAAATCAAAGAGGTCAGGATGGAAGATAGATGTCCTGAACAGCGGGAAGTCCCCGTTCGAAGGTGTGGAGCCGGGCCTCGACAAGCTGCTTTCCAAGGTTGTCGCTAAGGGCAAGTTCAAGGTCACCGATGATCCCGAGATACTTAGCAACGCGGACGTAATCCTGATTGATGTACAGACGCCAACTGACGCGCAGAACATGCCACAATACGTCTCGTTGAAGGAAGTGAGCGAGAGCATAGGGAAGAGAATCAGGAAGGGAGCTTTGGTCGTTGTGGAGTCGACAGTCGCGCCGGGTACAACCCAGAACGTTGTTCAGACCATTATCGAAAAGGAGTCCGGTCTCAAGGCCGGAACCGATTTTGACCTCGCGTTCTCATATGAGAGAGTGATGCCGGGAAAGCTGATTGAATTCATCGTCAACATGCCGCGGGTCGTGGGAGGAATTACTCCCAAGAGTACGCAGCGTGCTGTGGACCTCTATTCAAAGATTGTGAAAGACAAGGTATACACAGCGGATACGATGACTGCCGAGCTTGCCAAAGTGATAGAAAACGCATACAGGGATGTGAACATAGCATTCGCAAACGAGATGGCAATGGTTTGTGAGAGTCTCGGTGTAGACGTCTACAAGATTATTGAACTGGTGAATGCAAGACATGACAGACACATGCACATCCCGGGGGCGGGAGTGGGAGGGCATTGTCTGCCTAAGGACCCTTGGCTTCTGCGGTATGGCTTGTATGAGTACGGAACATGGAAGATTGAGCCAGAGTTCATCTCGCTCGCGCGACGCATCAATAACTACATGCCGGTTCACATGGCCAACCTTGTTGAGAATGCACTTCTTGCCAGAGGCGTTTCGATGCACACCGCCATTGTCACTGTTCTTGGCGTCGCCTACCTAGAGAACTCAGACGACACACGGAACACACCTTCTGCGCCACTTGTATCCTCACTTCAGACGAAGGGCATGACTGTCAGACTTCACGACCCATATGTCAAGGAATGGGAATTCACGCAGCTGCCGATAGAAAAAGACGTAATCAAAGCAGCAACTGGTGCAGACTGCCTTGCTCTCGTCACAAAGCACTCGGTGTATAGTTCTCTTGATTTGGACAAAATCAAGAAAGTAATGCGGACCCCTGCGATTGTCGATGGTCGGAATGTGTTCAGCCGAGAGACTATGATTGCCAAGGGTTTCGAGTATCGTTGTATCGGGAAACGTGGAATTCAGCCGATTGCTTACCACGAGCCTTAGACGCTCAAGAGCTATGAACCGAATTTCTCTGTCTTTCCAGAGTAGCCTAGCAGCATTGGTAGCACATCGATTCCACGAATGGTGTGAAGAGCCCCATGAGGCGCGTCTATCTCCGTCAAGCGCTTGACAGAATCGGGGCGGATGAAAGAGGACCAGATGACAATCGGCACAGGATCGCAGGTATGTTCTCCTACTGTAACCGGCGTGGTGTGGTCCGCAGTAACAACAATGACAATCTTCTTGCCCACCCGATCGAGTACTCTCCCCACCATCCTGTCTGTCCTTTCAATAGCCAAGACCTTCTGTTTCGCGTTATGGTCATGGCTAGCATTGTCGGTAGCTTTTATGTGAACAAAGACGTAATCGTAATCTGATTCAACACATTCTGCTGCCTTGTCAGCTATGCCATCGAAGTTTGTGTCTATGGTCCCTGTCTGACCCTGGACCTTAATGTGTTCCATCCCTACGTACTTAGCAGTACCTATGTACAATGCTCCTCCTGCAATGACTGCAGACCTGATTCCGAATCTTTCTTTGAGAGTGGACACCTCTCGATGTTGACCAGGTCCTCTAAGAAGAAGCACATTGGCAGATGCAATGCCCCTCATCTGTCTAGCCTTGTTCACGTCAAGACCTCTTAGCCGCTCAAAGGAGAGCCGTATCAGTTTGTTTACAACATCAGCAGTTCTTTTCGCCTCAGGCACAAGAGGTGTGGCTTGGAGGACCTTCTTCCCATCCTCATGAGGATCTACGTCTGTTATCTTCTCTGAGAGACCCTTTCCTTCTAGAACAAGAGCACCGCGATGCTCGACAGTGTGAACGAAGTGTACCCTCACACCGTCGATGTCTAGCCCGTCCAATGCCTTCTGGAGAGCAAGGCCTTCCTCACCTGTGAACTCTCGCCCGGCTCTGCGGTCGGTTACTGTGAAATCGGGATTCATGGTGGCAAAGTTGGCTCGAAACGCCACATCGCCCGGCTTCGATTGAAGGCCTGCCCCAAGGGCCTCGAGCGGTCCTCTCCCGGGGTAAGTCGTTACTGGATCGTATCCGAAGAGCGCTAGGTGCGCGGTGTCGCTTCCAGGAGTTACACCAGGAGAGATCACGTGCATGAGTCCGCTTTGTCCCTGAGAAGCAAGCCGGTCGAAATTCGGAGTCTTCGCCGCCTGGAACGGAGTCAGCCCTCCCAGTTCAGGCACAGGTCGGTCACCTGCGCCATCCATTACAACCATGACTGCCGTGGATTTGGTGGCCATGACTCAATACCTCCTCCAAGCTTTCATGAAGTCCGCCCCAGGATATCCGCACTTCCCATCAAGTAGGTCATAGATTTCCAGGAGACGATTGTATTTCTCGACCCTATCGCTGCGAGCAGGCGCCCCGCTCTTTATCTGACCGGTGGACAGAGCAACCACTAAGTCAGCAATGAAGGTATCACCGGTCTCGCCACTCCTGTGACTGACTACGACCGGCCACCCAGCCTTGTTCGCGATGGTTGCAGCATCGATTGCCTCTGTCACAGTACCAATCTGGTTCAGCTTCAGTAATAGCGCATTCCCCGCTTTAGCTTCTATCGCCCTCTGAACGGTGGCGGGATTTGATACAGTGAGATCATCGGTGACCACTTGACAATGAGTCTTCCGAGTGAGTTCGGCGAAGGTGTCAAAGGCTTCCTCATGAAACGGATCTTCAAAGCTTCTTAGTGGATAGGTCTTCTCTAATTCCAGATAGTAGTCCACCAGATCAGAGGAGTCCATGGCCTTACCATCCACGGTGTATTCTCCGTCCTTGTAGAACCCACTCGCCGCCGAGTCGATTGCCAGCACGACATCCTTCCCCGGCTGATAGCCTGCCGCCGAAATGGCTTCGACAATCTCCTCGAACGCATCGCTTGTGGTCTTCAGTCCGTACCCACAGTAGCCGCCTTCGTCGCCTACGTGCCTTGCCATGCGCCCGTACTTAGTTATCATCCGCTTTCCTAGCGCTTGATACACCTCGCTCGTGTATCGAACGGCCTCACGGATGTCTGCCGCCCCGAGCGCCATAATCATGAATTCCTGAATGGCCAGTTCATTGCCCGCATGCGCACCTCCATTGATGACATTAGAGAGCGGCACAGGCATCTGGTATGCGGCTGGCTTGCCAATCACTTTCGTTCTTAGGTACTCGAAGAGTCCCACCTTGAGATGACTTGCCGCAGCAACTGCAGTTGCCATCGACACCGAGAGTATTGCATTGGCGCCGAGTTTGCTCTTTCCCTTGCTCGGATCCAGCTTTAGCAGAACGGCATCAAGATTGCGCTGAGAAAGAGGGTCCACCGAGATGACAGCCTTCGCTATGACCGCATTCACATTGTTTGCAGCTTTCTGTACTCCCTTTCCGCCGTATCTCTTGTCCCCGTCCCTAAGCTCCAAGGCTTCACGGGTACCGGTAGAGGCACCGCTGGGGATTTTGGCAATCCCTGTTGTCCCATCAGACAGAATCACCTTCGTCATCAGAGTTGGATTGCCACGAGAATCAAGAATCTCAATCGATTTCACTGACTTGAACTGCACCATAACGATCACCACGACTCGGACGGTCTGATTACTGGTTGCATTGTAGCAAAGCAACAACTGCCGGGATTTATCCTCATCCATGTGAACACACGAGTACCTATGTCCATAGGCTTGAACATGAAGCCAAAAGCAAGCCCTATTATGGATATTTCGCATCGCAACAACCGGGATGACCAGATGGAGTGATTCGAGCCGTGCAACCTGACAAGACTCGTTCAAAAATAGTATGCACGATTGGGCCAGCCTCAAGGTCAAGAGAAGTGCTAACCGGAATGATCGAGGCCGGCATGGATGTCGCAAGATTGAACCTCTCTCACGATGATCACAGCTCTGCGAAGGAAACGTTTGAGACAATCCGGTCCATAGATGACACTCTGGCTATCATGTTCGACCTGCAGGGACCGAAGATTCGGATTGGAGACATGAAAGCCCCCGCTGAACTCCAGGCGGGCCAGAAGTTCATTATTTCAACGGAGGACTTCATTGGCGATCAAACACGTGTTTCGATTTCATACAAGGAGCTTCCTCAAGATGTGAAACCGGGAGACACTATCGCGATAAACGACGGTATAATCAGGCTTGTCGTGAAGAAGGTTCGCGCTCCCGAAGTAACGACCGAAGTCGTACACGGGGGAACCATCTCAAGCAAGAAGGGAGTGAATGTCCCCGATATCAAGCTCTCGTGTTCAATCCCGACAGACAAGGATCTCAAGGATCTTGACCTCGCAGCCAAATTGGAGCCAGACTTCATTGCACTATCATTCGTGACGGACCCTAGTGAGGTGAAACATGTCAAGGAGATAATCACCTCTAACGGGCCTTCTAGCGCCTGGGTAATCAGCAAAATCGAACACAGACTGGCAATCGAGAAGTATGAAGAGATTCTGAACGAGTCCGATGGCGTAATGATCGCGCGCGGCGACTTAGGTATAGAAGTGCCCATAGAGGATGTCCCAGTCCTTCAGCGGGACCTCATCAGGAAAGCAAACATGTGGGCCAAGCCGGTCATTGTGGCCACCCATATGCTCGAATCAATGACTCACGAAGCGCTACCTACCAGAGCAGAGGTCAGCGACGTAGCTCATGCCATCTTCGACAGGGCCGACGCAGTGATGCTCAGTGGGGAAACAGCAATGGGCATAGATCCCGTTGGAGTCGTCGATATGATGAACAGAATCGTCACCAAGGCGGAAAAGAGAATCACGCAGGTGAATCCTGGCGACATGACCTCGCCACGAAAGGCGATTGTTGAAATCATAGGAAATCTGGTGTACAATGCTGTTGCGCTCATCCCTCAGAACATTGAGGGCATTATCACCGCCACACGAACCGGTTACACTGCAAGGTGGATATCCAAGTTCCGACCCCCTGCGGACATATTCGCAGTGACCTATGATCCAGCCGTAGTGAGGAAACTCAGATTGCTGTGGGGAGTGCACCCTGTCCAATACCATCAAGATGTTAACAATGTAGACGACATCATTCGTGAATCAGTCCGCACGGTTCACGGCATGGGATTGATTGGCAGTGACAAGGATATCCTATTCACGTCTGGAATACGATATATCCCTGGTCGGACCAACCTCATGGGTGTATTTCACGTTCGAGATTTCATTGAAGATGAAAGCAAGCCGCAAGCCTGATTTGCTCTCAGGCTTGGGCCGTGACCACCGCAAGCCGGGCCCCAGATTCGAATGGCTGAGCCTTGAATAACAGAATGAGAGCAAATCTGTGGAGCATCACGACGTGCTGCACGATAACGCTTTTAAGAATGGCAGGAGGTTTCCGCCTGTCTCGGAGCACCTATCCGCAAGAACGGAGCCGCAAGTCATGACATCGATACTAATCACCGGGGGTCGTGGGTTCATCGGTACGAATCTCACTGCCGAATTGAGAAAGCGAGGCCATGACGTGTGGCCTGCGGACATCGTGCAGTCTGATGATTCCCAGTTCATCAGGTGTGATGTTGGGTCCTATCGTCAGATAGAGCGAATCTTTGAAGAACACAAGATTGACGTTGTGTATCACGCTGCGGCAGAGTACGGGCGCTGGAACGGGGAAGCCTACTACGAGAATCTGTGGCGCACTAATGCAGTTGGTACCAAGAACGTGCTCACGGCGCAGAAGAAGTTTCGGTTTCGTATGATATTCTTCGGTAGTGCTGAAGTGTACGGTGACTATGATGGTGTCATGGCCGAGAACGTTACTGACACGATTCCCATAAAGCAGATGAATGACTATGCGATCACCAAGTGGGCAAACGAACTACAGATCATCAACTCGGCTGCGATGGACAAGACTGAGACTGTGAGAGTCAGGCTCTTCAACGTATACGGACCACATGAACACTACACCACGTTCAGAGGCGTCGTTCCTGTTTTCGTATACCGAGCACTCCACGACGAACCGTACACCGTGTACAGGGGACACAAGAGGACTTTCGAGTATGTGGAAGACATCTGCAGAACGCTTGGCAACATTATCGATAGGTTCGATTCTGGAGAAGTGTTCAACTTGGGAAGCGAAAAGCAGTACAATGTCGAAGAGCTCTCAGGGCTTGTAGAGCGATACACGGGCAGGGATGGAAGTAAGGTGCTATTCAAGGATGCTGAGCCCTTTACCACACGATACAAGGTGGCGGATTCCTCCAAGGCAAAGAAGCGTCTCGGGCACAAGATTACAGTGCCTCTTGAGGAGGGCGTTCGAAGGACTGTAGAGTGGTTCAAGAAGGAGTACCGAATCGGAGAGCGGTGATTATGGATTCTCAGCAAGTGCTTCAGAGTTATACTGACAAGAAAATACTCATAACAGGTGGCGCAGGCTGCATTGGAAGTAACCTTGTGAAGACTCTCTTAGCGGGGAAACCACGAAAGGTGGTTGTCTTCGATGACTTCTCGGCCTCCTACTGGTGGAATCTTCCTAAGCACGGATCTCTTGAAATCGTAAAAGGGACCATCCTAGATGAGGAGGGACTCAAGCGGGTCTTTTATGACTACCCCGACTACGTGTTCCATTTGGCTGCTCACTTTGCAAATCAGAACAGCATCGATCATCCGGAGACGGATCTGCTTGTTAATGGCCTTGGTACTCTCAAGGTCCTTGAGTATTGCCGATCGTCCAAACCGAAGAGAGTTGTGTTTGCCGGCTCTGGGTGTTCCGTATATGGCAGCCACGCGAAAATCCCATTCAAAGAGGACACTGTGAGTCTCACCTTGGACACACCGTATCAGGTGCACAAGCTATTGGGGGAATTGTACTGCAATCACTATCATGAAACCTATGCGCTACCAACGGTTAACGCGCGCTTCTTCAACGTCTACGGCCCTGGAGAAGTCCCAGGCAGGTATAGGAATGTTATCCCCAACTTCTTCTGGAGGGCAATGCACGGCAAACAGCTTCAGATAACTGGCACAGGGGACGAGACCAGAGACTTCTCGTATGTTGGTGACATTGTGGACGGACTTCTGAGAATGGGGATTGTAGATGGTGCCATAGGAGAATCAATCAACCTTGCTTCATCACGAGAGACCACGGTCAAGGATCTTGCGGAGAGTGTGAACGAAATAGCAGGAAGCAAGGCTGGGATTGTCTACGTTCCAAAAAGAGACTGGGATAAGTCTGTACGCCGTCTTGCATCGATAGACAAGGCTCGCAAGATACTCGGATATGAGGCGCGGATGGACTTCAAGGAAGGATTGAAGAAAGTCTACGCTTGGTTGCAGGAGAACAGGGCTCTTATCGAGAGTTCGATTAGCCCAAACGATGCACTATGGTAGATATGGGAAAAGCCGAGAGTTTGAGCTCGTTGTGATGTGCGTCGGCTCCAAGGAACCTGGCAACCATCAAAGTTCGAGACGTTTCTCCTGCTTGGCAGATTACCACCTAGCTGGGTTGGTCCATCTGACCGTCAGACACATCATGAAGGATCTTGATGCCGGTCGCCCGTGCGTTTCTCCTTTCATCACTCAGACCAAACAAACCAAGGGCCAGAAGCATGACAAGATTCACCAGTCCGATGCCAATGGCTGCCCCCACCAGCGACCAATTGACGATTACAATGAACAGTATCGGCAGGGATCCTAATACGGTGGCCATCGCGATCACTCCGACCGGTTTGAACACGCCATGCCCTTGAAAATAAGGCACTATCAGCTCGAGTAGTATTCTCACAGGAACGGCAAACACCAAAAGGGTAACTACGGGCCAATAGACAGTATTGGGCAAACCAACCTTCGCAAGCACTGCAAGTCCGAGAGGCTCCAGGTATGAGGAGGTGGTAATGATCAATATGGAAAACACGACAAGGACTGGTCCCAGCTTCTTCAGAAGAGATCCTGCATACAACGTGAAGGCCGGCATTCTTCTCGCTTTTGCCAGCACCACGTACGCGGCGCCTGCTACAATAACAGAAAACAGGCTATAGCTAATGAGGGCTATGTCAAAGTCGCCCAGCTCAACGAAACCGTATGCTTCCATGATGATGAGGATTGAAGCGAAGGGAGGAAGCTGCAGTGCTAACCCCGTCAGGAACGCAAGAAAAGCGTCTCGATAGTAGGGCCTGATGAAGCTCAGACTTGGCATCGCGGGTCTGGGCAGCCCCTCATAGTGGACAACTGCAATCAACCAGAACACCCATGGGAGAGTGAAGGCAACGCAGGCTGATGCCAACGTGCGCGGGAACAGTATCCCCCAAACGAAACAGAGGAGGAACGCAAGCCGGGCGACCCCGCCCAAGAGCCAAGCAATGCCTGTGGGTCCGAGGCGATCTTGTCCGCGAGAAAAAGCCAATAGAACATTGCATATGGCTGACACCATCAAGACCATTGCTGTAAAGGCAGACAAATACCAATAACCCGTTGTGGCGCCAGTCCAAAAGAAGAAGAACACTCCCACAAGCCCCGACGTCATGATTGCGGTACTTGAGAGTTCGGCCTTGGTCCTTTCATACATCTGTCGATCTGTTGGATTCTCAGACACCTTCGAGACAATAGGAAACTCAAGGTATAAGTGTGCTACAAGGAGAAATGTAGGGAAGGCATTGGCGAAAAAAGCAAAGATTCCGTAAGATTCAGGATCAAGACTGGCTCTGAATACGACCTTTGCAATGAAGCTCACGCCGTGCGAGAGCATCACACATGCGCCCAGTCCTACTGAGAGCCAGAGGAAGTTGTGGGCTCTGTCTTTCCTAGGTTCCAGCATGGGGGCATCTTCCTCTGCTCAATCTGAGATGCGGAGCTCCTGCAATCTGTATTTCAGGTTTGCTCACACTACAAAGCCGCTGGCTGTAACCCGGAGACTGAGCCACAATGGAGTACTGGCGCTTGTGCTAGGCTACCGAGAAACACAAATACTAGAATCAACGGTGGAACTGCAACTGCACAATCATTGTAGGTGACATGATGTCTGAGATACCACTCACAATCGTAGGCATCAGCTACCTATTGATTGCAGTCACTTCTCTGCCAAGTGGCCTGCTTCTTGCAAGTCTGCTAAGACCTGAATGGTTCCGGACTTGCGGCTATGTTCCTTCGCTTATTCTGGTCCTAGCCCTCGGTTTATCCTGCAACATCGCACTCTGGTGGGTTGTCTCTCTGATATCTGTGAGCGTCCTGACGCTGTTCTTGGTTCCCTGCCTGCCCCTTATAGCTCTAGGCTCGTACTTTGCGGTGTCAAGGAAGATCGGAGCTCCAGAGCTCCGTTCAATGTTAGCAAGATTCAGAAAGGGATTCTCCTCCCCAATCAATGCTGTTTTTCTTCTTCTGCTGGTGGTGTCAATCGCACAGCTAGCTTCTCTAGTTAGCTACGTGTCGTGGTCCCAAGCTGGGGACCCTTGGTTTCATGGGTATTATATCTTGGCGATAATGGAACAAGGAAAACTGCCCGTGAGCTTTGCTCCATACGATTCGTCTCTGGTGTCATACCCTCTGGGCTACCATGTGCTGGTGGCCCAACTGTGTCTGATTCTTGGCGTACCTGCAGGTATTGAAATGATTGTAGTGGCCTCATATGCAATGGTCCTAATCACGCTTGTACCGCCAGTTCTCGTTCTGAGCAGGACTAAGTCAATCCCCTATTCTGTAGCCGCCTATTTGTTCTGCTTTTACATTCACCCAGTGGAATACGCTCAAAACTCAATCTACATGAACTTCGTGAATGGTACTTATCCTGTTGTCTTGGGCGTACTCATGACACTATCTCTGTTGTCGTTGTTTTCTGGTCGTTCTCAGAAGGAAAGCCCCGACGGCTTTCGTGCGTTTCTGATTTGGGCAGTATTATCTCTGGGTATTCTCGTCACGTATCCGACGTTCGTAATCGTGGCTGGTGTCCTCTTTGCGTTGGTAGTGTTTGAGAGACTACGGACTCAGGGTATGCGCTCAGGGCTCGTGACGCGCCGCAAGGTTGCGACTGCCACATTCATTATCCTGCTAGGCGTCCTTGGCGCCCTCTCTCTTACCCTAGGGCCCTTCTCCTATATCTTCGTCAATCTCGGGTTCGGGATTATCTGGGACTACCTTCTCCAGCCCACATACTTCCTGAGCATCCTTTACATTCCTATGCTCGTATTTGCAGTTCTTGAATGTCGCAGGATGATTAAGGCAGGGAGTTGCCAATCGGAGAGCCTAGCTTTTCTGATTCTGCTTTCGTGTACTCTGATTTCTATGGTACCGTATCTATTCGCAATTGGACTGAGACTCATTTTACCCACTCGCATGATGATGCTTTTGCAGCTCTGGTCGTTTGTGTACGCGGCTGCCTACCTGCATTCCAAGCGGCTGGTGTTGGGGGATTTGACCGTAGAGCTGAGAGTCCTTAAATCATCTGGGGAAAGATACCTTAGATTATCTGGTACAATCTATCAAATCGCCTTGGTTGCATTCGTAGCGGTCTCAATGACTCCGACGATTTGGGGCTTTGCTACCGGGTCAGAGCAGAGCAAGGCAGCATACTGGACTCGAAGTGGCGAGTTTCAGAATGATCTTGCTGGAGGATACTATATCAGAGACCATGCAGGATATGAAGAACTGATACTCAATTACGAAACTGCATCGGACTGGGGGCTACCTTCGTTGGGCATAAGGAACCTTGTCTTTCTGAGACCACTAGACAATGCAAGCAAAACCCGAGCCTTCGAGTTTGAGTCCTTTTGGTCACATCCTGACAACGTTTCCTTAGTGAAAGGTCTTCTACTCAAATACGGCATTCAGCTGATATATCTCAGTTCACCTGACCGCATAGTAAGAATGATTGTTGATAATACTACCTTCATACCAAGACCAGTCTCCTCGGTTATCTGCCACTCTTATTTCTCAACATACTCATTTCTGTACGAGGTATTTCACAAGGGCAACTGCTCCATATTCGAGGTTGTCTAGTGCTTGCTAGGTCGGGTTCTTGTCATAGCGCACCATCAGTGGACAGTGTTAGAACTCAGTTCTAAGACACCAATCACACGAGCGCAATCAGGGATATATACTCAAATCATATTTCACTCTGACATACGCAACTAGTGACCGAGGCTTTCCCTTGCGCATTGCATTAGTGTCAGGTATGTTTCCACCAATCCAAAGTGGATCCTCACACTATGCTTGGCGCGTGGCAAACGGCCTTGAAGATCGCGGCCACGAGGTCCTTGTCATAAGCTTCAGACACGCAAATCCCGGAGAAAGTGCTCATTTCGGTTGTGCCAAGCTTCCTGGGTTCATGCTGCCTAAGACTCCTCTGACTCAGCGCTATGGTCTGCCATATTCCCTTTACCCTGCATCGATTCCCTTAATTCGACAGATTCTCGCACGCTTCCAGCCCACAGTCGTTCATGCAAATGGTCACTTCCTCGATGCATCGATAGCAGCGGCTCAATGCTCGAAAGCACTTCACCTGCCGCTTGTGGTGACAATCCACACAAGGTTTGTGCATACGGATCCACTACTCAATGCCGTCATGCGTAATCTCGACCGCGCGTTCTTGGGCCACGTATGGAGAAAGTCTGATGCAATCATTGCGTTGGACCGACAAATGTATCGCTATATTGAGAATACGTACCATGTTCCTCTTGACCGTATTGCAGTGATCCCATTGGCAATTGATCTACCGGAGCTGTTATCCTCACCCGAGTGGGATGCCAGCAAATACGGATACACTCCGATGCGCAGAATTGTAGTATCGCTATCTCACCTGACCCGGCTCAAGAGCGCAAGAACCGTCCTAAGTGCCTTCGCAGTGGTCGCAAAGGAGTTCCCGGACATCCAGTTGGTTTTTGTCGGGAGAGTCATGGACCCAACCCCCATTCAGATGACTTCCCAACTGGGATTGAAGGGTAGAGTCCGGTTCATTGGCGAGATTCCGCATCGTTTGGTTCCATCATTGCTGCGTCAATCGGTTCTCGAAGTACACTCTCTGGACAGTAGGACTGGCTTCGACAGTGCATCAGTTGAAGCGATGGCATTGGGAGTTCCTGTGGTATCCTGTGTAAGAGAAGATAATTTTGTGCGACCATGGCTCCAGAATCGGAAGAACGTCTTGCTCGTGCCCCCAAGAGACGTGAACAAGACAGCCGAGGCAATAAGAGACATCCTTACGGATGCGGCGCTGGCCAAACGAATCTCGGAGGGCGCACGAAAGACCGCTTCAGACTCATTCTCGATAGATCGAATGCTCAGGGATCTTGAGGGGCTCTACGAATCAGTAGCGAGCACCAGAAGCTGATAGATCTCTATGCCACAGATGCAGCGTGACCGAGTAGCTGCAGATAGAGAAGCCAGCGTCCAGATAAAGCCGAATTGCACCTAGATTCGAGGCCTGAGTAGCCACGTCGATTCTGGAGTCTCTTCCCACTTCATCCGTGACTTTCCTCAATAACCGACGACCCACTCCAGACCGTCTATGCTTTTCGTCAACAGCAATCAAGTCAATATGGTATTTAGGTCTCTTGGCATCGAGTTCATCTGGCGCTTCACGAAGAGTGACAAAACCTCCAATCTTGTGATCAATCTCATGGATAAAAACCCGACACGCCTGTTCATGGAATAGGTTCCTAATCCAGATGCCGTACATGGCATCAGCAGCATCTTTGCTAATCTCGAGGTCTTGGTGAAAATGATCCAAGCCGAATGCGGAACTTGCCAAAGAAACTAGGCTCCATACATCTGTCTCTCTCGCCTCCCTGACCGAGTCCGAGCTGTGATAAGATCCGAGTTTGACCCGGCGATTGGTTCTTTGGAGTCTACATATGACATCGTAAGTCCTAAACCCAGCTCTCTCCGTAGTCCGGATGACACCCATGCGTTCCAGAGGAACACGTGCGAATATGCACTGAGCACCCTTGCTCCAAGCACTCTGTAGAGCAGAATCGATGCTCAATAGGAGAGGCTCCTGCAGTTGAACAGCTTCGTTGTCTAGGAAAGCATAAATGTCAAATATCTCTCTTTCAAAGAAACTGGAATCCCACTCTTTTCTAATGCAAATTGCCCCGCATGGAATCTCCCCGCCGTGGTCTACGACGTATGCGTATCCATCTTGGGCTCCGACAAGGACTTTGGCAAAACCGGGCTCTTTCTCGAGCAAGGTAGGATAGGAGCGGAGCAGATCTCCTGCCTTTACCATCACTACTTCACTAGACATTGGTTCCATCTCTCAAAACCGTGAGTTCCATCTTATATCAGAGTTCATATCATGATCCTTGTGTCTGCCAAGTCTGCGGTAGTGTGGGGTAGCATCGCCGTAAGGACTGCAGACGGCTTGGCCGTTGGACTATGGAGGCGGGAATGAAACCTCGCGTCCAACATAGCGATGAGGGACTAGTCCTTAACAAGCTACCGCAAACGTGGATGCAAAAAGAGCTCCCGATTTCGGTGAATACGAACAAGAACCTTTTATGCGCATTCTTCGCACCAACGGCTTCAACGAAGTAGACGCATCTCATGCCGGTGAACCCTCGGATGATTCCCTTTGCCAAGCCACACTTCAACAATGACTGGCTAAGCCAGATACTATCAAATGTGGAGGAGACTCTCCTGTCAGGCCAGCTTACACACGGCAAGCATGTCCAATCGGTCGAGGACTACTTCGCAAGACTGCTTAGCCCCATGCACGTAGCTACAACAAACTCGTGCACGGCCTCACTGCATCTAGCGATGATTTTGGCAGGCATAGGCAAAGGAGATGAAGTGATTGTGCCCTCTAACACTTTTGCGGCGACAGCAAACGCGGTAGTCTATTGCGGCGGCACGCCGGTCTTCGCCGAGATAGACCCTCACACATTGAACATCGACCCTGCCGCGATATCAGAAGCGGTCAGCAAGAAGACAAAGGCTGTCACGATTGTTCATTTGGGCGGGCTTCCATGCGACATGCGAAGAATCATGCCAGTCATCAAGAAGAACAATCTTGTTCTGGTTGAGGACTGTGCTCACGCACACGGTGCTCTCTATCAGGAAAGACAATGTGGGACGTTTGGGGAGTTCTCATGTTTCTCATTCTATCCTACAAAGGTAATCGCAGGTCCTGAGGGAGGACTGTTGGCTGCGTCTGACCTCAAAGCGGATGCAAAGGCTCGCATACTCATTAATCAAGGCCGAGGCGGGTTTGGTCCCGCTGAGATATCCGAAATCGGGTACAACTACAGAATGAACGAACTGCAGGCAATCGTGGTGGAGGCTCAGATGGGACACCTGGAAGAAATCATCCGAATCAGAACAGAACTTGTAGCGAGATACAGGAGAAACCTGACAGGGCACAGCTCGGTTACCGTGCCGACAGTGCTGGCAAATACGCAGCCATCCTATTATTCCTTTACAGTCATCTTGAACCAAGGCAATCGTGATGAAATCAGAGCGCAACTCTTGAATGACCAGATCGAGACAAGCATCATGTATCATCCTGTGCACCTTCAGCCCATTTACAGGAAGATGTATGGCTACAAGCCGGGGAGCCTGCCTACAACCGAAGACATCTGCTCTAGAATCCTCAGCTTACCCCTTTATCTCTCGATGTCGGCGAATGATGTAGATGCGGTGTGTGCCAGACTTCTCTCGCTACAGGAAGGCACCAACACGTAGCAGAAGCCGTTGCACCGTAAACTCAATGCTTGGTCAGTCGTTCAACAATCTTCTCGTATCTATCGGCAGCCGCTTCGACTGTGAAATGCTGCTTCATGTATTCTAGACCATTCCGCCCCATTCTTTCGGCCATGTCCGGACTACGATATAGCTTCAGCACCGCTTCTGCGAAATCGTCTGCTTTCTGTGGTTCAACCCAAAGACCACAGTTAGCGTCTTTGACTACATCGACGATTTCCCCTGTTGGCACATTGGCCAAGACTGATCGGCCACATGCCATAATATCAAGCATCTTTGATGGGAATGAAAGAGATACCATTTCCTTCTTCAATGACACGATGCATACATGAGAAGCGTGCAGGATTCGCAAGTACTCTTGTTTCGGCTGAAGAGGCACAAAGTCGAGATTCTCAAGGCGTAGCTTCTTGCTTTTCTCTACGAGCAATTCATGCTGCGGCCCGTCCCCCACGAGCAAGAAATGTATGCCTTTTTCATTTCGTAGACGGGCAGCCGCGTCAACTATTGTCTCGAGATCTTGCGGCCAAGACATTATCCCTGCATAGGTGACTAGGAACTTGCCTGCTACTCGGGGAGGTAGCGAAACCGGCCTTTCCGATACATGGAACCCTTCGGCGCTTCCCCAGTTTGGAACTATGACCACCTTTTCGGGTGTTGCTCCGGCCTCAACTATGTTTCTTCCAAGCCCATTCGAAATGGTTGTGAGACAGGCTGTATTCCTGTACACTAGCTTCTCCATCAGCCTTAGTATCTGGTATATCGTTCCCTGTCGCAAGAATCCTAGCTCGAGCAATGCACGAGGGTGCACATCAACAACTCTTGTGATAACCCGACGGCGAGTCAGCTTGCCCAACAGAGAGGCGGCAAACGCATGAGTGATAGGCGGCGTTGTGCAAAGAATAACATCGACGGGCCCAGAAATCAGACCACCGACAAAGAACGAAAAGAAAGAAAGGAAGTACTCAAGTCCTCGCATGAACAGATTGTCCCTTTCTGAGAACTCAGGACCCATCCTCGCTATCCTCAGGCCCGAGAGTCGCTCCCAGTAGACGAATCGGCCCTTGTTAGGATAAGGACTCTCTAGGAAATAGGGTCGTGGGAAGCTCGTTACTATGGTGACTGTGTGCCCTCTCTTGATAAGTTCCTGAGAGAGTTCGAATTCAAGACGCCCTGTAGACATCTCCGGCGGAAAATGCTCGACCATGTAGAGAAGACGGGCCACGCGATTACCTCATTGCCCTAGGCCTCTTTGGCCGCCGGTCTATATGATGGGTTTGGTGTCCACTGAAAAACGTTTCGAGAAGTGAAGAACGTGAGAGCCATAAGGAGTCCTTCTCTACCTGTTTCTTTACTCATGTGGTCCCCGTTTGGTCGCCATCTGAGTGTCAACCGTTGAACACCATGGTTCTTAGAGCTCAAGACCATCAGGCAGCGTTGGCGGAAGCGCTATATGACTGTCTTCCAGCCTGCCTCTGCTCATGTCTTCCAGCTAGTTGCCGACCAGTGACACCCAACCTCTGCCTGCATGAGCAGCCAGACAGACTCAAATGGATGGCAGTCACCGGCTGAAACTGTTTGGTCGACTAGCTTCATTGGAAGGGAATCTCATCCGTTTGTAAGGCGAAGACCGGCCTTCTGGGGGATACTGCGAACACTCGACTAACGAGTACAGATGATACCTCATGATACAGTATAAAAGGGTATGAGGCTCCCAGACATATAGATTCGATTCAGAGTGATTCAGGAAAACTGGGGGCTGTAGGCAGAAATGAAAGTGCTTCTCACCGGTGGCGCGGGCTACCTCGGATCAACACTTGCGAGGCACCTGCTTGAACGGGGCCACTATGTGAGAGTATTGGACAGGTTGATATTCGGAGATGAGTCGATTTCGGCGTTGTTCAGCAACCCGAGGTTTCAATTCGTCAAGGGAGACATTCGACACGTAGAAGACATAACATCAGCCATGAAAGATGTTGATGCTGTAATCGATCTTGCTGCAATTGTGGGCGTTCCAGCGTGCGAAAGGAATGGAGATGCCTCGATTGAGACCAACTATTGGGCAACAAGGCTTCTGGCCCAGGTCGCGAAGTCTAACGGAGTCCGAAGATTCCTTTTTGCATCAACCTGCAGTGTATATGGGGAAAGTGAGGGTATGACTGTTACGGAATCCAGCCCGACACAACCTCTTTCTCTCTATGCTAAAACCAAGCTTGAGTCAGAACAGGCGTTGCTTGGCGTCCCGAACGGCTTTGAGCCCGTTGTCATGCGTCTATCAACACTCTGCGGCCCTTCATTCAGGATGAGGTTCGATCTCGTACTGAACGTGATGACTGCAACGGCGTATTTTGATCATGAGGTGAGGATCTTCGGCGGCAACCAATGGAGGCCTTTGCTCGACGTAAGAGATGCATCCAGAGCGTTTTCCATGATCCTAGAAGCTGATTCAGGACTAGTCTCTCACTCAATCATCAATGTTGGTTCAGATGACCACAACATCACTATTGGACATCTTGGAGAGCTTGTGGCAAAGCAACTCGGTGACGTGAAGCTGACATGGGCGCCCAATCGCGACGACTCGCGATCGTACCGCGTTGACTTTGGGAAGATTCACGAGATAGGCTTTGATACGCAACTGTCTTTTGTCAAGAGCATCAGAGGCGTGAAAGAGCTCCTTCAGGATGGCGTTGTGACTGACTACAAGGATCTCAAATACAACAACTCTGGGTGGGTCATTCCATCCATGCCTGCCTAGTGTGTCAACCTTCCATACGAAGGGCTTGCTTTTTGGGCCAATGGCAAACAAGACAATTCGGGAGGGTTGAGTGGGTAAGAAGAGCAGGATTCTCGTCCGTCGAAGCGGAAGAAACCTGCCGAGGTAGATTCTCTCAGTATCATTTTTAAATACCTAGCACGTACGACCGCTGATTGTAATCACCCCGAGCACAGATGCGCAGATTGTACGAGAAACACAGCTGTATGGAGGTTTCCTCCTTAAGCAGTCATCGTTGCAACTTGCTTCATCGAGTATTCAACCAGGTGGGACTCCATGGGTTTGCATGGCGAAGAAGTTGTTCCTGAATCAAGACTGAGCCAACTGCCTGCCTTTATGGGTCCTTGGTTCCGGCTCGGCTGGGATTTCCGTCTGACCATCGTGTATTTGACGAGTGCGTTTGTATTCTTCGTGTCATATTCGCTTGTTCTTTCACCCATCGTCGTTCCCGTGAGGTTTCTTTCGGGGCTGGTCACTCTGATTGTTGTTCAGGGCGCCATCTTGACCACTCTGGTCCTCCCGAAGCAGGTCATGGACATAGGAACCACGTTGCTCTCAGGTATCGTACTTACAGTACTTGAGACACACCTCTTGTACAACGTGACACTCCTAGGGTTCAGAATATCCCTCATGCCTTGGATGTTGCTGATGAGTTCATGCACTCTGGGGCTTGGCTTACTCCTACTGCGACTAGGGAACAGACAGCATGACTTGGCCGATGCGATCAGATTTCGATGGCACAAATCTCTCGTTATGATCCTTGTCTTGGGATTGCTAGTACGGATGATACTCCTGTACTTCGCGCAGGGTTCCATAGCTCCCGATGCCTCTCTGTATGCGGACTACGCAAGAAACATCATGAACGGGACTTTCGAATCCTCTGTTTCCAACGACAGCGCGGTCTTAGCAATTGGCACGGACGTCGACTATGTCGCCCATCAGGCAATGACCTATGTCTTCGCCGTGTCGTGGCTTCTAGCTTCGCCAGGTACTTCGGGTCCAACTCTCATTCTCGCTCTGATAGGGCTAGTGCTACTTTTCCCGTGCTTCTCATTGACTGAACGTTGGTTCGGAACTGCTGCGGCGACTTGGTCAACCTGTCTAATAGCGATTCACCCACTCTTCGTGTTCCACTCTGCCGTTGGGTATGGACCAGAGATTACGAGTCTTCTCTTTGTCATGTATGGAACACTCTTGATGGTAGAGTGCCAAGATAGTAGCAAAGGAGTACTACTAGGGGTCGGGATACTTATCGGACTTGTGGATGCTATCTGGTATGCAGATTTCTACCTAGCATGCATCACATTTCCAGTTGTGTTCTTGGTTGCAAGGAGACTAGGGCGAGGTAGAAATCTATCATTTTCTTTGCTTCTGCCATTGGTGTTGATAGCCAGACTGTACTATAGTAACGTGTTCGTGTTCTACGGAATGTACGCACTTCTGTACTTCCTTCTAGCGACAGTGAAGCGATTGAAGCCTACCCTTGGAATCGGCAGGTACACTCCTTTCTTCGTAGGTATCATGGTTGCTGAAGTTGCATGGATATGGCCACTCCAAGCGAAAGCTTACTTCGCGGGGCAGATTACTGTCTTCCAAGGAGAACAGCTGGCGTCGGTTGTGCTGGCACCGCTGCCACCAAGCACAATCGCCAGCTTCGCATTCTTCCTCGTGTTCCACCTAACGCCAGTACTGGCGTGCGTTGTTCCTCTGGCATTAACTCGAGGAAGAAACAAGCAGATGTCACTCATACTCGTGGCTACTGCCCTAGTGGCTGCAGCTGGAACACTAAGAGTGCTGAGCGTTGTCGAAGGCAGCCTCGAGCTTCAATACCTCTACTCTGATTCGAGGTTCTTTCTTCTCCTGACGATGTTGTTTGTCATTTCACTTGGAGCATTTTTCGCAGCAGAAAGCTCAGAACCCAACACAAATAGCACATTGGAGCTTCCGGCTGCGTTCCTTCCAAAGAGAAGGAGAAGAGCGCTTGTGCTCGCCAGTATAATCCTCGTGGGGTTTGTACCATCCTATCTTGCTATACCATATGGACTTGATCTTGTCAACATCGAGAAGAGATATGCTTGGCAGGATCTTCCTGACATTGTGAGTCAGATAAGCGGTATTGATTCTGTCTATTTGGCGGATAGGGGAAGGGAGTTCTCATGGTTCACTGGTAGGCGCTCGGCAATCCTTTCATTCAGTCAGGCAGGTCTTCCTCTTGCCAACGCAAGCAAACAACTGGCCGCACTGGCTCACCAGTTCAAAGCGAGTTACCTATTGGTTGACCCGTACACGGTCGCTCACTGGAGAACCATTTCTGAGCTTTTGGACTATCCGATTGCAGTAGGTAGTTCGATCCCCTTACTGACAAATACAGTCTTGATACCTGAGAGTGAGAACATAACTGGCCCCTTGGTCTCACTAACCCTTGTCGCTCAAACGCCACCTAGCAGCTCTGGTGAGCATACGCGCATATTCAGATTCGAGAACCTGAGCTACACGAGAGTGTGGAATGCCGATTTGTTGAGCCCTGGATGGGGCGCTACCAATGATGGAGCTATAGTGAACCTGGGTGGATACCCTGCACTCGTAATAGGAGATCTGGAGAATCATACGAGTACATGGCGCCCAGCTCATTTTGATCTGAATCTCAGTGTGAATGAAGGCTTTCTGCTGTTCAACGTCTTCAATTTGTCTGCAAGAGTAGCAAGAATCGAAGTCTGGAATTCGGCCGCCGATTTCGTAAACTACGCACTGGCCTTAACAACTGATGAATATTATTGTCCTCTGGACCATGTCAACATCGGTGATATTCATATCGTGATTGAAGGAAGTCCTAGTGGCACAGTCATCATTCCATCCATATCCTTGTGGGATGTCCAAGGGGTGTAGAACAGATACTTGCCCAGCACGGAACACCTGTTAAGTAACAAGCCTAAATAACGAGATTGCGGCATGAAGCCTTAGGCCTCTTGACTTGGAAAACGGAGTCCGTGTTCTGATGATCTCGGAACACTACTTGCCGGCTGTCGGTGGGGTCCAGAGGCATATAGAAGGCGTTGTGAATGAGCTCGCAGCACGAGGACTTGGTGTAACTGTCTTGACCTCAAGCAATTCCCAAGGAATCGCTCGACAGGAAAGGCTCGACAACTCGATAATCATACGGATTCCCTATGCTTGGGACAGTAACCCGTTCCTTGTTGCCTTATGGATGATTGCGAATCGCCACTGGATCAAGAAACACGATATTATTCACGTTCACGATCCTATTCCACTAGTATTCTGGTATGCCCCTTTAATGTTGTTTTCTCCGGAAAGGCCTGTCTTTGCGACTTTTCATGGTTTTGAAAGAGACCCTGTGCCAATTGCTTACAAGGTCCTGCGTGTGCTCGCTAGGAGACTGGCTCGAAGATGCCTCTGCGTGGGCGGGTTCATTGCACGACAGTATGGAGTGCAGTGTGACAGACTTTCTCTGGGGGCTGTTGAGCTCAAGCCGCTACCTCGACAACCAAGAAAAGGGGCCGTGTTCGTTGGGAGAATTGAAGAAGACACGGGCATCCCCGAATATGTAAAGGCTTTGGCAATCCTTGGAGAGAAGTACGGCATCGCCCTGGCGTTGACGATATGTGGCTCAGGAAGTATTGAGCAGGAGGTTGCCGACTTGGCATTGTCGAGAGGTGTGGAGGTTGAATTTGCAGGAATAATCAACAATCCAAGCGAAGTCATGAACGAGAGAGAGGTTTGTCTTGCTGGGGGTTACCTTTCAATCCTTGAGGCCATGTCTCTGGGTCTTCCTGTCATCGGGATTGCGAGATCTGCACTGAAATCTGATTATCTGAAAGCAGTGATAGACGAAGGAGGACCAATATCTATCCAGACAAGTCCGGAAGGCGTTGCTAACGAGATTGCTCGTCTATTCAGGGATTCCAGACTTGCTGCCGACGTTTCTCAGAGAGGAAGAGCGTTTGCCGCCAAGATGTCTTGGAATCGTTTGGCAGAGACCTACTTGGCGCTGTGGGGTATGGATTAGTAGACGAACAACCTACAAGCGGCGAATATCGTGCGTGACACTCATTGCGACACAAGAATCAATATCGTGGCATTCTGATTCGAACAGCGTGCAAAATCCAGCCGGCAGCCATCCGAGACAATGGAAAACACGATCACCTTTAGGTCCAGCGTAGGAACGACTCCGTAGTGAGGCAGCTCAGGGAGAGCCCGAAGAGCCCTTTAGGTACACAGTCTCTATTCTGTCTAGAAGACGATGATATGCCAAGGGAAGTATCGAGCGTGCAATTCGAAAGTCACTCTCTGCAATCTCTCTAAAGAGAAACAACAGTACTACGTAGAGGCCCATGGAGATTGCCGCCCAAAAGACGAAACTCAGGATGCCAGTTGGTGCAACAAAGACGACAGCCGTGCCACAGATGACTGAAGCTGCAACGATCCTGCCAACAGACTTTGCAACAGAGGATAGTCCAACGACACCCCTTTGGCGCAGTCTAGCCAACCCAGTGACACATAGAAGCACTATGTACATAGCGCGCACAAGTGCGGATCCGAACAAACCCAGCATTGAGGTGAGAAACAAGCAGCCTTGAATCTCAAAGAAAATGATTCCGACACCAACAGCGGCAAAGAACTTCACCTCACCAAGTGACCGGAGACTTATATGGATGCCATACACCGCGCCCCAGGCGACGTAAGACAGTATGAGTATTGAGAACGACAGCGAAGCATTTGGGTATTCGGCATAGGCAGGTCCAAGAAATACAGTCAACACCAGATGAGAATTCATTGCTGCTACAATCGAAATGGGTAGGAGCAACATCATCATGTACCTTAGAAGCATTGAGACCAGTCGACCCATGCCATAGCCCCAACCGTCAAACCCCTGAAGGCGGACTCTAGTTTGAGTCAGGTAGGGGTACACAGCACTGGACAATGAAAGAGAAATGAAGCTAATCAAGAACAGCATTCCGAGGAGAACATCATACACGCCCAACGATGATAAGCCAGTCAATTGCAGAAGAATGACTCTATCTGTGTTCTGGATGGTCACGTCCACCGTCTGAAAGAGCATGGTAGAGAGAGCAAACCCAAGAATCGGCCTCATGACAATAGGCGAAGAAACCTTGGGCAATCCTCTACCTACTAGACTGCCGAAGACCGAGACAGCGATGACTTCACCAAGGAACCAGCCAACTACAACACCCGTTGCGCCAAGGCCATCCATGACTAGCAAGACTGTCAATAGGACACGAGATAGGTCAAACAGAATTCGGCCCGCTACAAGCGGACGCACATTGTATCTTGCCAAGAGGAAGGAATCGAGAAAGACCTCAAGAGATGAAAATGGTCCTATGACAAGGACCAGCCACAGGAGGCTGGGCGCAAGAGTCTCCGGGGATACGAACAAGGGCAAGAAGACGAACAATAGCAAGGCAAGAGACATCGATGATGTCAAAACAATCGTGACCGATCGCCTCAGAAAGAATCGCACTCGCTCCATTTGGCCATTTTGTTCTTCCTGGGGTACCACAAGAGGGGAGGCGTTGTTTAACCCGAAAGCTCCAACAAACTGCATGAAAGCGTAGATTATCCCAACCACTGCGACCCGGCCCATCTCTTGGGGCAGGAGTAATCTAGCCAAGATCATGATGTTACCTAGCCGAAAGAGCCCAGAGATTATTGACTGCAACAGGAACATGGAAGTCCCCTTAGCAGGGTGCAAAGCTCCTTCGGACACTTGTTCATCACCGTGTTGTCCCTTGGCAGATTAGGCTGTTGGAAGGGACTCTCTTCGCAAGTTTACAGAGCCTCGTGATGGACCCCATGAATAAACCTACTCCTGACCGCCCGTAAACCAAGCTATGCAGACTCTTGATGACATGGCTTCGGAAGCCTTTTTCAAGCGAGAGGGTCCAAGGTGCCTGAGTCCGATGCTTCGAATCGCCATGATTTCTCCATTGCCGCCTCAGAGGACAGGCGAGTCCAGTTATGCTGCTGAACTCATACACGGCCTAGACAGCATCGGAAACATCAGAGTGTTGGCAATCACAGGTCGAGACGCAAAACCGCTTTTGACAGAGATGGGAAAAACAGAAATCTACCGAATATGGAACGGCCGCAGTCTCATGTATCCTTTGGGGCTTCTCAGGGCGATTAGCAGAATGAGGCCTCATATCGTCCATGTTCAGTTTGGGCCGCACGGGAAGGTGTACGGAGGGTTCTTCGGAGAACCGATGTTGTTTCTCCTAATCCTACTCAAGGCGCTAGGGATTAGGACGACAATGACCCTTCACAGCACTTGGATGCGCGAACAGGTGAAAGAGAGAGTCAGAGTATACAGAGCAATCGGTGGGCTCTCGGTTCTGGCTCCGGCACTATTCCGGATTTACATGCGGCTACTCGATTTCGGAACCAGCTCAGTTCAGCTCAGCACTGTGAAAACCGGCTCGACACTCAGAGAAAGATTTCTCGAGGAGTGGAGTTTCCAAGAAAAGAAGACTCTGGAGATACCTATGCCTTGTCGGCTTCCTCGGAGGGTTCTTGACCAAGGTCAGGCACTTCAGACTCTGGGCCTGTCAGGGAAGAAGGTCATTCTGGTCTTTGGATTCATCCGCAGGGGAAAAGGACTGGAGACGGCATTGCTGGCCATGAATGATGTGCGCAAGGTTGTGAGGGATTCGGTTCTCCTGATTGCTGGTGCACCTTTGGACAAGGATGATTCGGCGTACCTTACAGAACTCCATGAAAGCACATCTTCGCTTTCCCTTAATGGTACCGTGAGATTCGACACTAAGTTCATTCCTGAAGACGAGGTACCGACGTACATGTCGGCCGCATCAGTAATCCTATTGCCATATATGGAAAGTGTTGGTGCCAGCGGACCTGCCCACAACGCAGCAGGGTACGGCGTACCCATGGTTGCTTCCAACACGGGACACCATATGAGAGAGTCACTCGGAGGCGGTCTCGTTCTCTTTCAGGCGGGACACCCAGAAGACATGGCTGACAAGCTCGTGCATGTCCTGAGTGATACTGATTCGGCCTTGAGAATTGGTGAGAGACTTAAACAGTATGCGAAGACCGAAACATGGGCTCTGGCTGTCAAGAGGACACTGACCAATTACCGGAAAACCATGACACTACCCTAGGCTTCTCTCGAGGTATCGAACCCACGTGTATGCTCAATGTTCGGTCACAACCTTGAAACACTCATCGAGAAACCTCTCCGATAGACTCTTCCAAGAGTAGGATCTCTCTGCACTTGCTCTCGCATTCGTGCCGAGACGCGCTCTGAGCAGGGGGTCGCGGCAGAGCATGACGACCGCATCACATATCGCCGCCGTGTCATCGGGTGGCACGATGATTGCAGTGTTCTCGTCGAGGACCTCTGCCGTACCAGCTACTCGCGTGGCAACTATGGCTTTTCCCGCGCCCATATACTCGAAGATCTTGAGAGGC
>Ga0153915_10000991_pt1 | contig 26144 bp, 25 predicted proteins | sample Opewatmetagenome_2_FD_107003 | JGI IMG/M metagenome (GOLD analysis project Ga0153915, IMG submission 107003) | Freshwater wetland microbial communities from Ohio, USA - Open water 3 Core 3 Depth 3 metaG | ecosystem: Environmental > Aquatic > Freshwater > Wetlands | place: USA: Ohio, Lake Erie...
GCATGCAGGCGAATCAGGACTAGAGGTGTAAGCGGATCAGTCGATCAGGCTTCCCAGCAGCTGGCGCGCGATCACGATGCGCTGGATCTCGCTCGTGCCTTCGCCGATCTCGCAGATCTTCGCGTCGCGCATCATGCGCTCCACCGGGTAGTCGGTGGTGTAGCCGTAGCCTCCGTGCAGCTGGACGGCCTTGGTGGTCGCCCGCATGGCCAGCTCGGAGGCGTACAGTTTGGCCATGGCCGCCTCCTGCTTATAGGGGTGGCCCTGCTGCTTCAGCCAGGCCGCATGGAAGACGAGGTGCTTGGCTGCTTCGACCTCGGTCGCCATATCGGCCAGCGCGAAGTGCACGCCCTGGAACGCGGCGATCGGGCGGCCGAACTGCCGGCGCTCACTCGTATAGGCGAGGCACTCCTCGAGTGCGCCCTCGGCGATCCCCAGCGCCAGGGCGCCGATCCCGATGCGCCCGCCGTCCAAGGTGTGCAGCATCTGCCGGAAGCCGTTGCCCCGCGGCCCCAGCATGTTCTCCTTCGGGACCACGGCATCCACGAACACCAGCTCGCGCGTATCCGAGGCGCGCCAGCCGAGCTTGTCCTCTTTCTTCGCCGCACGGACGCCCGGGGTCTTGGGCAGGTCCGCCGCGTGCCCGAGCCCCACGCGGGCAGCCTCGTCCAGGTCGGTCGTGTCCTTGGTAACGATGAACGAGGTTATGCCGTGGGTCTTCGTGGCCTCGGGATCGGTGCGGGCCGTCACCACAAAAATCTCACCGACGCCGGCGTGCGTGATGAAGATCTTGGAGCCGTTCAGGACGAAATGATCACCCCGATCCAGCGCCACCGTCTTCGTCCCGCCCGCATCCGAGCCCGCCCCCGGCTCGGTGAGGCCGAACCCGCCCAGCACCTTGCCCTGCGCCAGGAGCGGCACGAAACGCCGCTTCTGCTCGTCGGTGCCGAAGTCCATAATCGGGGATGTCCCCAGCGTCGTATGCGCACTGACGGTGATCGCGTGGCTCGCGTCGATCTTGGCGAGCTCGTGGATCACGATCATGTAGGAGAGGTAGTCCATACCGGCCCCGCCCAGCTCTTCCGGCCAGGGGATGCCGAACAAGCCCAGCTCCGCCATCTGCCGCACATTGTCCCAGGGGAACTTCGATTCCAGGTCGTAGCCTCGTGCGGACGGCTTCACCACGCTGCGGGCGAAATCGCGCACCAGGTCCCGGACCTGCAGGTGGTGGTCGGAGAAGTAGAGGGAGTCGTGCATGGAGGGAATATAGTGAGGGCGGCCGCTCGTCCCGCCGGCCCTGATGGACCCCAGACATCGCGACGGGTCACGGCGGTGCCGTCACGACGCTCTCGCCTACCCCGGGGCGTGGCCCCGGGGTTCAGGGGCCCTGGAGCACCACTACCCGCACACGTCGCACCCGCCGCACCTGCCCACCCGCTCGCCGAAGTGCTCCAGCAGCATGCGCCGCCGGCAGCGGCGTCGCTCGACGTAGGTGCGCATCTCGGGCGTGATCTCGCCGTAGCGGAAGTCATCGGGACGCCAGAGGATGCGGCAGGTCGACGGCCGGCCGTCCCGCCCGGCCCGACCGGCCTCCTGGTAGTAGGCCTCCAACGTGCGCGGCGGACCCCAGTGCAATACGAGCCGCACGTCGGGCTTGTCGATCCCCATGCCGAACGCACTGGTCGCCACCATGACCGGGGCGCGGTCGTGCAGAAAGGCGCCGAGCACCGGCTTGCGCACGTCGGCATCGAGCCCGGCGTGATACGGTGCGGCCTTGAGACCCCGAAACCGCAGTGCACGCGTGATGAGCTCCGTCAGCCGTCGCGTGGGCGCATAGATGATCACCTGGGCGGCGGTCTGGCCCACCATTGCGACAATGCGCGAGAACCGGTCACGATCGTCCTTCACCCGGCACACCTCGAAGCGAAGATTCGGCCGGTCAAAGGACGTCGTCACGATCTCCGCCTTGGGGATGCGCAGCACCTCGAGGATCTCCCGGCGGGCGGCCGGCGTCGCGCTGCCCGTGAGCGCCAGGGTCTGCGGCTCCCGGAGGTGGTAGCGTAGTTCGCCCAGCTGCTGATAGACCGGGCGGAAACTGTTGCCCCACTCGACGATGCAATGGGCTTCATCCACGGCGAGCAGCGGCACCCGCGTGCCGGCGTCCCGGACCAGGCGGGCGAGCGATGCCAGACGTTCGGGGGCGCAGTAGAGCAGACGGGCCTGGCCGCCCAAGGCGAGATCGAGAATGGTCCGTTGATCCTGCGCGGACAGCGTGCTGTTCAGGAAGGCAGCGGGAATGCCCCGCCGGCGCAGCGCCGCTACCTGATCCTGCATCAGCGAGATGAGCGGCGACACCACGATCGTCAAGCCGTGTACCAGCAGCGCCGGCACCTGATAGCACAGCGATTTCCCCGCGCCGGTCGGCAGCACGGCGAGTACGTGTCGACCCGCCAGCAACGGGGCCAGCACCCGCAGCTGCCCGCCGCGAAACGCCGGATAGCCGAAGCGCTCGGTGAGGACCGTCCTGGCCTGGAACAGGTCGTGGCAGAGGCGGGTCGTCATCCCCGCAAAGAAAACGACCCCGCTCGAAAATGGCGGGGTCCGATTCACGCGGGCGGGTACGGATTACTCCGGCTCGACGAACTCCCGGCGCACGAGCACCAGAATCGCCGCCTGCGGGACGACGAGGTAGCTCTTCCCTTCGAACGTGATCTCGACTGCGGCCTTTCGGAAGAAGAGCGCGTAGTCGCCCATCTCGGCCTGCATCGGCAGGTACTTCACGTCGGGCCCACGGATCTTCCACGGCTCGTCGTCCATGCTGGTCGGCTCGGTCATCGGCGTGCCCGGCCCGGTGGCGACGATCCGGCCGCCCTGCACTTGGCGGGAGTCGAGCGCCGTCTGCGGCAGATACAGGCCGACGTTGGTGCGCTCTTCGCCCTCCTCGGGGGTGATCAGGACGCGATCGCCGACGACGATGAGGCGCTTCGGCTTGTCGTCCGGCTTCAAAGGCTCGTCGGGCAAGGGCTCGTCAGCAGAATCGGTCAAAGGCCGCGACCAGGTCTGCCGCGATGTCGGTCGCGGCCCGCCCTTCGATGTTCCGTCGCTCCAGCATGAACACCAGCTTTCCATCCTTCAGCAGCCCCATCTGCGGGGAGGAGGGGGCCACTCCGGTGAAGTAGCTGCGCGCCCGCGCGGTCGCGTCGGCGTCCTGTCCGGCGAACACGGTCAGGAGGCGGCTGGGGCGCTTCGGGTGCTGCAGCGCGAGCGCCGCCGCCGGGCGGGCGTTGCGCGCCGCGCAGCCACACACCGAGTTGACGACCACCAGCGTGGGCGCCGTTTCGGCGCGCAGCGCCCCGTCCACCTCGTCCGGCGTGCGTAGCTCCTGGAAGCCGAGGCGCGTCAATTCCTCTCGCATCGGCTGCACCATGCGTGGGTCGTACATGAACGTATGCAGGCCGGCCATGCTGATCCTCGTTTCGGGTCATCGAACAATAACCAAAATGCGCGGCGCAGCAGGGTGTGTCCTAGGCGGCGTCCGAGCTCCGGCCCACGAAGCGCAGCAGAAACGCGGCCCCGAGGAGTCCCACACCGACCCACACCAGCCAGCGTCGGTCCACAGCCATCCCGGCCAATCCGGTGATGAACCCTCCGGCTGCCGTCCACACCTTGAGCTGGAGTGCCCGGGCGTGCGCCATCATTTTTTCAGAAACGCCGCGATCGCGGTGCGGAAGTCTGGTGTGGTGCGGCTGACGGCGTTCACATCCGCCGACAGGCGCACGCCCTCCTCGAACCCCGCACCATCGAGGCGGTAGAACTGCTGTTTGGTGAGCGCCAGCGCGCTGGCGCTGAAACCCGCCAGGCCGCGCAGCAACTGGCCGACTTGCTCCTCGAAGCTCGCATCTGGCCAGACGCGCGACACCAGGCCCGCTCGCTCGGCCTCTCGCGCGGAGAGCACGCGGCCCGTGGCCGCCAGATCGAATGCGATCTTCTCGCCCACCGCGCGCCGCAACAGGTTCATCACGAGGGCGGGCACGAACCCGCGCTGGACCTCCGGGTAGCCGAACTGCGCCGATTCCGCTGCGACGACCACGTCGCACGCGGTGGCCAATCCGCACCCACCGGCGAGCGCGCGCCCGTTGACCACCGCGACGACCGGTTTCGGGAGCGCCCGCATCTGGACGAACAGGCCTCCGAACCGGAGGGCGGCGGCACGATTCTCCTCCATGGAGTGCTCAGCCGAGTCGAGCAGCTCCTGGAGATCCATCCCAGCACAGAAGTCCTTCCCCGCCCCGCGCAACGCGACGACGCGTACGGCCGCGTCGAGATCGGCCCGCTCGCACAACGCATACAGGCCGTCGATCATCGGCGTGTCGATCGCGTTCTTCTTGTCGGGGCGATTGAGCGTGCCCGTGAGCACGCCGCCCTCGAGCGTGACGAGCAGGCGGTCGTTCATGCTCGCACCTCGATCACCATGCGGAGCAGCGCGGTGGAGAACACCTTCCCTTGCGCATCGGTCTTGAGCGAGATAGTGCCGCCGCCGTCCAGTGCCCCGTGGAGCAGAAAGTTGAGCGCATGGAGGTTGGGCAGCTCGAACCGCTCCACTGGTCCTCGGATCATCCCTTTGAAATGCCGCGCGACGCGAGCCGCGGTGGCGTAGCGCTCGAGCAGCGCGTAATCGGCCGGCCGCTTCGCGATCAAGCCGACGTTCGCCGTGTCCCCCTTGTCCCCCGAACGGGCGTGAGCGATGTCCACCAGGCGGATGCGTCGCACCCGGGGCCGGCGGGTCACACTGCGACGAGGTCGACGCATGCCTGGACCTGGGTCTTGTCGATGAGCGCCGGCCAATACGCCACGATCTCCTCGGGCTTCGGCCGGCCGCCGGCGAATCCGGTCACGCTGGGCGGCCCGTTCAAGATCAACGGGGCAATTTCGCGTGTGAACCGCTCCACCGGCGCCCGCTCCGCCGCGCGCACGCCAATCCGCAGCTGCACTTCGGGAACATCCGTCGCCTCGATCTCCCGAGCCGCCAGGGGCCCATGGGTCGCGTCCACGCCTACGAATTCGGTGAGGATCGTTTCGAACTTGAGCCCCAGATCGTCGAGGCGCTGCCGCAGAATACGATCCGCCGCCTTTGCCTTCTTGAGAGCATCGGGCCAGGCGTACACCAGCGTGCCCACCGCCTTGTACCCGTAGAAGTACGCCGCCGACACCTTCAGCGAGTCCGTGGCCGGCCGGCCCCGGATCCCGGACATTCGCACCCGATCCTTCCCCGCCTGCCGCAGCTGGATCGTCGTGAAGTCGGCGATGCCGTCGGGCGTGATGTAGCTGTGAGGATCGCCCATCTCATACACCAGCTGCTCGGTCACCCCGGCGACGGTGATCCGCCCGCCGGTGCCCGGATGCTTGATGATGTCCACCGTCCCGTCGGGATACGCTTCGGCGATGGGGTAGCCCACGTTCGCCAGATCGGGAATGCGCTCCCAATCCACGAGGCAATTCCCTCCCGAGCATTGCGCGCCGCATTCGATCGTGTGGCCGGCGACCGTGCCGGCCGCCACGCGGTCCCAGGCGTCGGGCGCCCAGCCGAAGGCGTGCATCATGGGCCCCAAGGTGAGCCCCGTGTCGGTGACGCGGCCCGTGATCACGATGTCGGCGCCACGCCGCAGCGCCTCGACCACCGGAGCGGCGCCGAGGTAGGCGTTGACCGACTGCAGCCGGTCGCGCACGTCGCGCAGCGGGCGCCCGGTGTCGAGGTTGCGGAGCTCGTGTCCCGCGCTGAGCAGCGCATCCACCCGGCCGAGCAGATCATCCCCGGTTACGACGCCGATGGTGAGCTTGCCGGCGAAGCCCAGCCGCCGGGCCACCTCCGCGACGGCCGTGGCGCAGGCGTGTGGGTTCACGCCCCCGGCGTTCGTCGTCACGCGCACCTTGCGCGCCACGAGCTCCGGCAGGAGCCGCTCCATCAAGGGGATGAAGTCCTTCGCGTATCCCAGCGACGAATCGCGTGACTTCTGCTTCTGCATGATGGACATCGTCACTTCAGCGAGATAGTCCATCATCAGGAAGTCCACGGGGCCCCCCGTGATCTGGCGCCACGGCGCCTCGAGCCAGTCGCCCCAGAACCCCTGCCCGCCCGCGATGCGCACCGACTGCGTCATGGCGCCACCGGCGCGAGCAGCACGACCGCCGCCCCATCACCCACGGCCGGCGCGAGTCGCCAGGCGATCAAGGGGGCGAATCCCGCGGGCAAGTCGACCGGCGGTGCGGCCACATCCGGCAAGATCGCGCGGCCTCCCGCCACGACGTCCAGCAGGTGCAAGGGCCCGATCTGATGCAGCGCATCGGCAAAGAAGCGCATGCGAACGGTAGCCCGCCAGGCCGGCGCGCTGTCGGCCCGGGCAAACGCTGGGAACAGCTCGACGAGTATCGGCTGCCCACCGAGCCCCCGGGGCACGTCGAACGTCTGCAGGCCGCGCCCGTAGTTGAGCGCGGCCGAGTGCACCTGCTGGCCCGTCGAATCGAACACCGTCACCGCGAAGTCGGTGAGCTGCTCCCATTGGGCCTGCGGCATGGATACCTGCACGCTTGCGCGCACCGCCCAGGCCGGGACAATCACGGGCAGGCTCTCGGCGGGCGCGCCGCGGCCGGCGACCTGCCAGCGCCGCTCCGCCCCGGCCCACGCCGCCGCCGCCGTGACGCTCACTGAGGCGGCTCCCGGGTTCGACGCCTCCACCTTGCCGTCGTCGCGCGACGTCAGCGCCACCGCCGCGAGCTGCGCTTTCACCGACACGGTGGCCCGATTGATCCCCGGATTGAATACGTCGAGCTCATACACACCGGCGGGCATGTCCTCCGCCGGGACCTCGATCGTCACCGTCGGCGCTTTCCCATAGCCCAACGTCACCAGACTGTCGGGATCGCCGCTCACCGGGTGACTGCTCGGATCGTACAGCTGGATCAGCGCGCCATCGTCGGGGTCGGCCACCGACGCCGTCACCCGGAGCGACGCCCCCGCCACCGGCGACCGGAGGAAATATCGCTGGACACGCCCCGGGGCGATCACCCGCCCCGTATCCACCAGCGCTCGCGTGCCGAGATCCTGCGGCACGACGACGGTACTGGTGATCGTGAACAACGCACCGGCGAGGCTGTCGGTCGGAGAGCGGGCGGTCACCGTGGCGACGTACAAGCCCGGCGTCGTCATGAGGCCGGCGCGATAGTGCAGCGGAATCATGGTGGCGCGCGGTTGCGACGTCACCACCGGCGGAACGGTGAGCCACGGGGCGTCACTCGTCAGCAGGAACTGCGCCGCCCGCAACCCATCGGCGTGGCTCACAGTGAAGGTCTGCAGCGTGTCGCCCGGTCCGGTGAAGCCATTGCGGCGCAGCGCCGCGGGCGCGCCGTCCTGGGCCCGGACGATGTAGCGCGAGCCCTGGTGGCCGGCGGCGAGCCAGCGGTAGGCGCTTTCGATCTTCGGGAGGCCGTTCCCTTGATCGAGATCGGTCAACCCGGTGAGCGGCACGGCCGTGGCGCGTGCGGCCTGCAGGATGTCGGCGGCGGATACGAGACGGTGCTCCTGAGCCATTGCCGACATCAGACAGGCCGCAAACCCAGCCATCTGCGGGGCCGCCATGCTCGTGCCCGACTTGATCTCGTCCCCGGTATTCCAGCGGGGGACGGTAGAGTACGCCTGCCCCGGTGCTATCACGTCGGGCTTGGCCGTGGCCCCGCCGCGCGAGCTCCACCACCCCATCCGGTCGGGCGGCGGGGCGCCGGCCTGTGGGGGCCTGGTGAAGGCGCCCGGCTCCAGCGCGCCGACCGAAAGCGCGAGATCGGCCGATCCCGGGAATTCGACGGTGGAGATGCCAGGACCGTCGTTACCCGAGCTGATCGCCATGACGACGTTGGGGTGGGCGAGCAGGAAGGCGTTGATCAGCGAATCGATCGCCGCTCGCCCGGCCCGCTCGTTGCCGACATCGAAGCTGAGGTTCAACACCAGCGGGAGACCGCGCTCGGCGGCAAACCGGGCGGCATAATCCATGGCGCGCCCCATGCTCCCGGTCACGGAGATCGCCCCGCGCGCGTCGTTGGCGATCTTGAGGCCCAGCAGTTGGGCGCCAGGCGCCACGCCATCGAAGCCGGCGACGCCGAACATCCAGTGCCCCGCGGCGATGCCCGCGACGTGGGTGCCGTGACCGTAGGTGTCGAAGAACAGGTCGAGGTCGGGCACGCCGCCTGAGTCCGCGAAGTTGGCCGCCAAGGTCAATGGCTGCCGGCCGAGCGCGATCGTCTCGCGCCCCTGGCGATAGTCGTGCAGCGGCTGCTCGTCCTCGAATGAGCCGTTCAGGTTCGAATCGAAGAACACCACCCACCCGTCGCTGGCCTTCACGACGACGACCGGGAAGACGTCGGTATTCGTGCCGTTGCCGTTGACGTCGGACGCCGGCAATGGACCGAGCGGCAGCTCGCGAAACACGCCGGCATACCAGCTCGTGCCGACGGCGAGGCGTCCCACCCGGGCCGCCCCGCGTACCGTACGCCCGCCAATGACCACGGTCCCGTCCGTCCCGGGGGTCACCGGCTGCAGGGCAATGTGGCCCTCGCCGGAGAAATCGCGCAGGTCGAGCACCTTCGGTGCGCCTGTGGTCGTGACGATGAGACCGGCGACGCCGGGGTCGATCCCGGAATCCAGGATCCCGATCAAGATGCCGCGGCCGTCATAGGTCGGGTGGCCGACGCGGAACGCCTCGATCCCGGTGCTCTTGAGCGGCATGAGCCCGGCCTGGAGCGCGAGGTGCGGTGGCACGGTGGGATCTGCCAGGCGCGGCGGCGCCACCGGTGTCGCGTCCGGTGGCGCGGCGCCGGGAGGCGCAGGGGTGATCCCCGGGGCCTGGCCCGATACCGTCGGCTTCGCCTGCGGCGCCGGCGGCGATGCCGCGGAATGCCCGCCGCACGCGGCGGCGAGCGTGAGCAGAAGCAGCGTGTGGCGTGACATCATGAGGTTGGTGCGAGTACAAACGCCCCGAGATGCGGGCCGGGGAATTCCGCCGCGACCTCGAGCAGGAACGCGAGGGTGTCGCGGGTATCCTCGGGGAGCACGATGGCGTCGACATGGCCGCGCGCGCCGGCGTGACGGGCGTCCAACTGGTGCTCGTAGTCGCCCCGCATCGCGTCCACCGCCGCGGCATTCTCCGGGCGCGCGACGTCGTTGCCGAAGACGGCCTGTACCGCGGACTCGCCTTCCATTACGCCCATGCGCCCCGTTGGCCACGACAGAATGAAATCGGGATCGAACCCCTGTCCCGCCATGGCATAGTATCCCGCGCCGGACGCGTGATTCGCGGTGAGGACGAGCTTGGGGACGGTGGCGGTGGCCATCGCCTCGACGAAGCGGGCGCCGGCGCGGATGATGCCCGACTGCTCGGCTTCGGTACCGACCATGAACCCCGACACATCCTGCAGAAAGACAAGCGGCAGCCGTTCCCGGTCCGCGTTCTCGATGAAGTAGGCCACCTTCTCAGCGCTCTCGGTGTAGACGATGCCGCCGCTGCGGGGCGGCTGGCCCTTCTTGCCCTTGATCACCCCACGCGCGTTGGCGATGATCGCGACGGTCCGGCCCGCGATACGTGCGTGCCCGCACAGCATCTCATGGCCCACGTCAGGCTGGAACTCGTCGAACCGCCCGGCGTCGACCAGGCAATCGAGCACGGCGCGGACGTCGTAGCTCATACGGTGATCGGGCGGCAGCAGGTCGTAGAGATCCGTGGCCGCCCGCTTGGGGGGCGCAACCGCGTCCGGCGCCGGATGGGGCGTGTGCGGCAATCGGCCGACGTACTCGCGCATCATCTCGAGACAGAGCGCATCGGTCTCCGCGCGATAGTGGGCGACAGCGCTGACGGCCGTGTGGGTCATCGCTCCGCCGAGGGTCTCCGCGTCCACCGTCTGCCCCGTGGCGCCCTTCACCAGATTGGGCCCGCCCAGTCCCATGAAGGACGTGCCCTCGACCATGAAGATCACGTCGGAGAGCGCCGGCAGGTACGCGCCGCCGGCGATGCACGGCCCCATCACCGCGGCGATCTGCGGCACCCGCAGATAGCGCCGCATGATGGAGTTGTAATAGAAGATCCGGGCGGCACCGTACTGGCCCGGGAACACGCCGCCCTGATAGGGGAGATTGACTCCCGCCGAGTCCACCAGGTAGACGATCGGGATCCGCTGGCGCATCGCGATTTCCTGGGCTCGCAGGATCTTCTTGATCGTCTCCGGCCACCACGAGCCGGCTTTCACGGTCGCATCGTTGGCGACCACGACGACCGGCCGCCCCAGGATGCGGCCGAGTCCGGTGACCACGCCGGCCGCGGGCGCCTGTCCGTCGTACTGATCCGACGCCACCAGCAGGCCGATCTCGACCCAGGGGCCGCCTCGGTCGAGGAGTCCCGTGATGCGCTCGCGCGCCGTGAGCTTCCCCTGGTCGTGTTGACGCCGGATCTTCTCCGCCCCGCCCCCCTGCTCCAGGCGCTTGGCGAGATCTCGGTATTCCGCGGACAGCGTGCGCAGACGGCTCATCGATGCGGCTGGGCGGCCCATTCCTGGATGTACTTGATCAGGTCGCCCGTCGGCGTTCCCGGCCCGAACAACCTTCCCACCCCCTGCCGCTCGAGCTCGGTCATGTCTTCGGGAGGAATGATGCCTCCGCCGGTGAGCAACACGTCATCGCGGCCCGCCTGAAGCAGCAGCGCGCGCACGCGCGGGAACAGCGTCATGTGCGCCCCGGACAGAATGGACAGCCCGACCACGTCCACGTCTTCCTGGATCGCCGCCTGGGCGATCATCTCGGGGGTCTGGTGCAGGCCGGTGTAGATCACTTCCATGCCGGCGTCGCGCAGCGCCGCGGCGACGACCTTGGCCCCGCGGTCGTGCCCGTCCAGGCCGGGCTTGGCCACGAGCACCCGGATCGGGCGCTGCGGGCGCCCAGTCGTGGCGGGCGTCATCCGCGTCGGAACCGCAGCAGCGCCGCGAGCCCATCCACCGCACGCCGCGCCCGGTCGTCGTACAGCACGTCCACCTGCGCGCGCTGCGCCAGCGCCTCCTCCACGGCGTCGTCGAGCCGGACATCCTCGTCACGGCCGTCCACCAGCAGCGTGCGCACCTGGCCCCGCTCCAGCGCCTTCCGCGTCGGCTCGATGCCGTTCACCGCCCACCCCGTGCCCAGGCCGTCCTTCACCGCTGCGGCGTGTGCCCGCTCCCAGGCACGCTCGCGCTCTTCGCGCAATGCCAGGGCCGCGTCGCGGACTTCCGCCGCGGAGAGGTTCTTGGGATTGAGTCGCACCACTCCGAACAACAGGTCGTGGAGATAGGTGTGGAGATGCGGCACCAGAGCCGCCGCGTCGACGCCGATGCCCGCGACGACCAGCCCGGCGAGCGGCGTTTGGGCGTTGATACGGAAGATCTCCTCGGCGACGCGCGCGTAGTGGCGCTGTTTCTCTTCGCGGATCCGTCCGTGATGCCCGTGCTCACCGGCCGAGCCGAGCACCGCGGCCCGCATCACCTGCCGCTCACCGTGGAATTTCTCGGTTCGCGAGGCGGGGGACGTGATCCCCGGGAGCTCAGTGATGCCGAAGGCGCTCACGGTGAAGAACCGGGCGCCCGTCCGGTCGCACGCCGCGACGAGGATCGTGCCGAACTCCTGCTCCAGCGCGACCAGCTCTCGGGTCGCCGGCGTTTCGGCCACCACCAGGCGTGACCGGTGGACCTGCGGCAGCGCGATGACTTCGAACAGTCCCAGGGGACCACAGGCGAACAGCGCGACGCCCCGCGTCTGGGGCAGTCGGCTGGGGTCCTCGAGATAGCGGAGCACGCGATCGAGATCCGCGGCCACCTGGTCGCGCTGCCCCCGCGCCAGGGGGCGCTGGGCCAGGCCCGCGGCGGTCTCCTTCACGCGGTTCTTCATCTTGATCAGGTATTTGCCGCGCGTCTTGTCGCGCGGCTCGAGCTTCAGAAAGCAGGAGACGACGAGGCGACCGCCCGGCACAATCGCGCCGAGCCGATCCAGCACCTCGTGCACCGTCCCGGGCCCTGGGCCGACCGGCAGGGCCGCCATCAAAAGAACACCGGTTCCCGGTACGCGCCGTACACGCGCTCCAGCGCGTGCCGGATCTCGTAGAGCGTGCAGTACGCTCGGGCGCAGTCCAGCATCGGTCCGATCACGTTGCGGTCCGCCTCGGCCGCCTGACGCAGCGCGTCCAGCCGCTGGTCGACCAGGGCTTGATCCCGGCGGGCGCGGAGCGCCGCCACGCGCTGGCGCTGGGAGTCCTCGGCATCGTTGGTGACCCGGAGCACTTCCACGGGATGATCGTCATCGGAGAGGAACTCGTTCACGCCCACGATGACCCGGCGCTGCTCCTCCACCTGCCGCTGGAACTCCGCCGCGGAGCGGGCGATCTGCCGCTGGAACCAGCCGCGCTCGATTCCCCGGACCACGCCCCCGATCGACTGGATTTCGGCGAACAGCGCCTCCGCTTCCCGCTCCAGCTGGTCGGTGAGCGATTCGAGATAGTAGGAGCCCCCCAGAGGATCGATCACCTCGGGGATGCCCGTCTCGTGCGCGAGGATCTGCTGGGTCCGCAACGCGACCTGCACGGCCTGCTCCGTCGGCAGGGCGAGCGTCTCGTCGAGCGAATTGGTATGCAGGGACTGGGTGCCGCCGAGCACCGCGGCGAGCGCCTGATAGGCGACGCGCACGATGTTGTTCATCGGCTGCTGCGCGGTGAGCGTCACGCCGGCGGTCTGGGAGTGGAAGCGCAGCATCCAGGACCGCGGGTTCTTGGCGCCGTAGCGTTCCCGCAGATGGCGCGCCCAGATCCGCCGGGCGGCGCGCAGCTTCGCGATCTCCTCGAAGAAGTCGTTGTGGATGTCCCAGAAGAACGACAGGCGGTGGGCGAAGTCGTCCACGTCGAGCCCCCGCGCCACCCCGCGCTCGACATAGGTGAACCCGTTGGCCAAGGTGAACGCCAGCTCCTGCGCGGCGGTCGCGCCCGCCTCACGGATGTGGTAGCCGGAGATGGAAATCGTGTTCCACAGCGGCGTGTGCTCGGCGCACCACTCGAACATGTCGACGATGATCTTCAGCGCCGGCTCCGCGGGGTACACCCACGCGTGCTGCGCCATGTATTCCTTGAGGATGTCGTTCTGCACGGTGCCGCGCAGCTTTGCGATCGGCACGCCTTGCCGCTCGGCCGCGGCGACGTAGAAGCAGAACAGGATCGCCGCCGGACCATTGATCGTCATCGACGTGGACACCTGGTCGAGCGGGATGCCCGCGAACAGGGTCTCCATGTCGGCCAGGCTCGAGATCGCGACCCCGCACTTCCCCACCTCTCCCTCGGCACGAGGGTGATCGGAGTCGTATCCCATCAGCGTGGGGAAGTCGAACGCCACCGACAGTCCCGTCTGGCCGCGCTCGAGCAGGAATTTGTAGCGCCGGTTGGTATCCGCCGCCGTGCCGAACCCGGCGAACTGCCGCATGGTCCAGAGCCGGCCCCGGTACATCGTCGGGTGGATCCCGCGCGTGAACGGATACGCACCGGGCGAGCCGAGCTGTGCCTCCGGGCTCCACCCCTCCAGGTCCTGCGGCGAATACACCGGCCTCCGCTCGATGCTCATTGCGTGGCTCCAGTTCTGGCGTGATCCACGATTGCCGCGGCTACTTCGTAGGGGCTCCGCTTCCCCGCCGACATGTCGTCCAGCGCTTCGACCAGCATCGTTTCGGCGGCGCTGTTCTCCCACACCCACTGCAGCAGGGCCCGGTTCACGGCCGTCCGCGTCCGGTCGGCGAGCCGCTCCCGCCGTCGCTGGTGCAGCACGCCGCTCAACTCAAGGTACGCACGGTGGCGGTCCAGCGCCTCGACCAGCGGCACGATGCCCTCCCCCCGGACCGCGACCGTCAGGAGCACGGGAGGCTCCCAGCTCGGCGCATCGGTGGATGGCCGGACGGGCTGATGGAGCGGACGTGGAGCGTGGTGCGGCGACACATGCCGAAACGCATTGCCACGCCGGATTCCCAACGTGACTTCGATCTCCTTCTGCAACTGCTCGGCGCCGGGCCGATCGGCCTTGTTGATCACGAAGATATCGGCCACCTCCATCACCCCCGCCTTCAGCGTCTGAATCGCGTCCCCGGATTCCGGCACCAGCACGAGGACGGTCGTCTCGGCGGTGCGCGCCACATCGAGCTCGGTCTGCCCCACCCCGACGGTCTCGATCAGGATGCGATCGAACCCGAATGCGGCCAGAATGTCGCACACCTCCTCGGTGGTGGTGGCGAGCCCCCCCAGCGAGCCGCGCGTCGCCATCGACCGGATGAAGACGCCGGGATCGAGACTCACCGCTTCCATGCGGATCCGGTCACCCAGCAACGCGCCGCCGCTGAAGGGGCTCGTCGGGTCCACGGCGACGACTGCAACCTTCAGGCCCGCAGCGCGATACTGCTGGATCAGCTGCTGGGTGAGGGTGCTCTTCCCGGCACCGGGCGGCCCGGTGATGCCGATGCGCCGCGCGGCGGTGCGGCCGGCTCGCTCGTGCACATGCTCGAGCACGCGCTGGAACCCGTCCCGCTGGTTCTCGACGAGACTGATGGCCCGGGCGAGGGCGGTGGTGTCGCCGCGGTCGAGGCCGTCGAGCAACAAAGATAGGGACGCCGGGGCCTTCATGCCTCGCCGCCATCCAGCACGATCGGCCGGACCGGTGCCCGCCGCACCGCGACACGCTCGACGCGCTGCGCCGACGCCGCCAGCACATCGAATTCCAATCCCCCGAGCAGGAATCGCTCACCGGTCCGCGGAATGCGCCCCAAGGCCTGCGTGAGGAGGCCGCCCACCGTCTGCGCCGCCCGACTGACCGGGCCCGTCCCCAGGCGTTCGCTCAGCGTCGTGGCCGGAGCCGCCCCGTCCAGCTCGACGAGCGCCGGGGGACCGGCGGCTTCGGTCGCCGCGGATTCCGCCGTCGGTGGACCCTCCAGCACTTCGCTCACGAGGTCGCGCAGCAGATCCTCGAACGTCACCAGCCCCGCTGTTCCCCCGAATTCGTCGAGCACCACGGCGAGGTGGCTCTTGCCGCGCTGCATCTCGAGCATCAGGTCGGCCGCGCGCCGTGTTCCCGGCACCGATAGAACGGGGTGGACCCGTAACGGAGCGTCGGGCGCCAGGGTGAGGAAATCGAACGCATGCGCCGCCCCCACGATTTCGTCCAGCGAGCCGCGATAGACGGGATAGCGGCTGTAGCCCGACTGCACGAACACATGAGCCGCCTCGGCCGCCAGCATCCCCTCGGGGAGCGCCACTATGGCGGTCCGCGGCGTCATCAACTCGGCGACCGGCCGGTCCGAGAACGCGAGCACGCCCGAGACCACTTCCATCTCGTCCGAGGCCGCCAGCACGCTCGCGTCTCCAGTCAGCACCGCGGCGAGCGTGCCGCGCGCCGAGGGGTCGCGGTGCGGGATGAACGGTGCGAGCACCCGGGCCGCCCGCTCCATCCACGGCACAGCCGGCGCGACGATGCGCTCCGGCCAGCGCCGACCCACCGTGCGGGGCAGCAGGTACGCCGCCGTCACGAACGCGGGGACGATCACCAAGACGCTGACGATGCCCAGAAAGGTGGGGGTGAAGCGCGCGAACAGGGCTGGGATTGCCGCCGCCGCCAGCAGCACGCCCAGCGTCGTGAGCACGTTCGCCGTGGCGAGCACCCGGGCGGGGTCGCGCAGCGCCTGCGCCGTGGCCGGCGCCCCGCGCAGCTTGTACGACACCCAGCGCGTGAGCTCCGCCTGGCTCACGGCCGCTGCCGACACGCCGATCGCGGCCGCCGTCCCGGCGAGCCCCAGCCCCAGCACCAAGAGCACGAGCGGCCAGATCATCGTGGCTCGAAATACACGCGTCGCACCCGACGCCGCTCGACGCGTTCGACCACAACCCGGAACCCGTCCAGCGTGAGTTCCTCGCCCGCGCGCGGCACGCGGCCCAGCTCCGAGTAGACCAACCCGCCGACGGTCGAGACCTCCGGGTGAGTGAATGGCCGGCCCAGCGCCGCCGACAGCTCGTCCAGCCCCACGCCGCCGTCGACCCATACGCGCTGGCCCTCGCGGCGGATCTCCGGGACGGCCTCGGCGTCGTGCTCATCGCGGATTTCACCCACGATCTCCTCGAGCACGTCTTCCCGCGTGATCAGCCCCGCCGTCCCACCGAACTCATCCACGACGACCGCGAGGTGCGCGGGCCCGCGCTGGAAGTCGCGCAGCTGCGAATCGAGCGTCTTCGTCTCGGGAACGATCGCCGCCGGGCGGACCAGATCCTGCCAACGCGAGACCTTGCCGCCGGTCGGGAGTCCCATCGCCAGGGGCACGAGATCCTTGGCGTACAGGACGCCCAGCAGGTTGTCGGGCGCGCCGTCGAACACCGGCAACCGGGTATGCTCGCTCGAGCGAAACCGCTCGAGCACGTCGTCGAGGGTCGCCGCCAGGTCCACGCCGATCATGTCGAGTCGGGGCGTCATGACTTCGTCCACGGTCGTGTCGGCGAGGGAGAAGACGCCGAGCAGGACGTCGCGTTCTGTGTCTCCCAGAGCCGGTGTGGCCGGGCCCGTCGCCCCGACCAGGGTATGTAGCCCGCGGTCCACGCCCGTGAGCAGCCGGAGCAGCGGCGCAAACGGGGGCAGCGTGCGGCGTCCCAGGGGAAACGCGAGCGAGGCGAGCTCGGGAGCGAGGCGCGCGATACTGCGCGGCAGCGCGTCCCCCAGAACGAACAGGAGCAGCACGGCGATGCCAACCGCCCCCAGCGCGGTCGCCCAGGGTCGCTCCCACCAACGCACGGCATCGGCCGCCGCCACGGCCCCCAGCACGAGGAGGGCGAGACGGGACACATGAAAGGCGCGATGCAGCGGAACGCGGCCGCCGCCGGCGACCGGCGGCGCATCACCCAGGGTGTGCGACGCCTCCCCGACGGCCGCCTCTTCCCCCAGCGCCAGGAACCCCGCCCACACCGCGGCCAGCACCGCGATGAGCGCCGCTCCCCAGACGAGTGCCATCAGCGGCCCGTCCGTTTCACCAACCGGCGCACGTAGCGCTCCTGCCGGCGCCACATCGAGGAGCGCATCCGGCCCGCGCCCTCGGGATGGTCGTAGCCCAGCACGTGGAGCGTGCCGTGCACGACGAGGCGAATGAGTTCCTCGTCCAGGCGGTCGGGCGGTCGGGCGGTCGGGCGGACGCTGGAATGTCCGCCCGTCCGCCCGTCCGCCTGACCGCCCATCACGAATGCCCGGGCAGCCGCTGGGCAGAGGTACACGTCGCCCAGGACGCGGCCGTCGGGTTGCGGGAGGCTGAAGGCAATCACGTCGGTGAGACCGCGCCGGCCGGTGGCCCGGCGGTTCAACCGTCGCATCGCGGGCGCATCGAGGAGCACCAGCTCGACGCGCGTGTCGCGGGCGCCTTCCCAGCGCAGTACCCGCGCGGCCACCTGGGCCAGGTGCTCAGCTGCCGGTCGCCGGACGCGCCGGCTGCCAGGTCTTCGTGATGCCGCCACTGGCCTCCGGGTATTCGATGCGCCCATGATGCATTCCGGTGAGGACGCGCACGAATTCGGCGCGTACCTGGTCGAGCTGCTGCAGTGTGAGCGGCGCCTCGTCGAGCTCGCCCGCCGTGAGCCGCCCTCTTACGATCTGGTCGATCGCCGCCTCCAGCTTGGCGGGCGTGAGACCCTCGAGGACCCGCAACGAAGCTTCAACCGAGTCGGCGAGCATGGCGATGGCCGTCTCCACCGAGCGCGGGCGTGGTCCCGGATACCGGAAATCCTCGCGCCGTACGCCCGGCTCTCCCTGCTTCTTGGCGCGGTCGTAGAAATACGCGATCTCGCTCGTCCCGTGGTGCTGCGGGATGAAGGCCGTCACGATCTCGGGAATGCCCGCCTCACGGGCGAGACGCAGTCCCTCGGTAACGTGCAGCCGGATGATCTCGGCCGATTGGGCGGCCGGGAGCCGGTCGTGCGGATTGCCGCCCAGCGACTGGTTCTCGACGAAGTACTGCGGGCTGGCCAGTTTGCCGATGTCGTGGTAGTAGCATCCAACGCGACCCAGGAGCCCGTTGGCGCCGATCCGGTTGCACGCCGCTTCCACCAGGTTCGCCATGGCCACGCTGTGGGCATAGGTCCCGGGCGCCTCGAGCGACAGCCGCCGCAACAGGGGGCGCGAAGGGTCCGACAGCTCGAGTAGCGTGAGGTCGGTCGTGATGCCGGCGACCCGTTCGGCCATCGGCAACAGCAGGATCGTCAGGGAAGCGGACACGAGCCCGTTCGCCGTCCCGAACAGTGCGCGCGTGCCGATCTCCCGCAGCGGCCAATCACTCGCCAAGCCGAGAGCGAACGTCCCGACCAGATAGCCCAGTCCCACGAGCAGCACCGCCAGGTAGAGATGCGTGCGGCGCCGCAGCGTCTTCACCGAGAGCGCCGCCGTCACCCCGCCCGTGAAGCACAGGAAGAGCACCGGCGAATCCTGGAACACCGGCTGCGTCCCGATGAGCACGGCGAGGATCATGGCCGCGATCATTGAGACCCGCCCGTTGAACAGTACCGTCAGCATCATCGCGGTGAACGGCAGCAGGATCAGCTCGCCGTGGGCCGGCGCCGTGCGGGCCACGGCCGCGGCGGCGAGGATGGTACAGACGAAGAACCCGGATACCGTCCCGACCTGCCGGACCTTGGCGTAGGTCTCGCGGCGGTAGAAGAACATCAGGACCCAGAAGACCGAGAGGATCAGCAGGTTGCGCAGCAACGTGCCAATCTTGCCGCCCACCGTGCTGCTGGTCGCCGCTCCGCGTCGCACCAGCTCCGCATGCAGCGCCGACAGGCGCTCCTCGGTCGGACCCGTGACGATCTGCCCCGCCGTCACCAGGAGGTCACCCTGGCGCACCGCGTACTTGCTCCGCTCCACGCCCGCGGCGAGCTCGCTCTTGCGTCGCGCCGTCTCGAGGTCGTTGCGCACCAGCGTGGGTCGGAAGAGGCGGCGCGCCAGCCTCAGGAACACCGCGTCGCCCGTACTCGAGCCGGGGTCCGGATGCATCGCCTGGGCGCTCTGCAGCACACCGCTGAACGTGAACACTTGGGTGCGCGGCACCGGCGTTTCGGCGGCACCGCGTCGCACGATGAGCTCGGGCCCGGAATCGGGCTCCAGCGTCATCGCGGTCCCGGGGGCCAGGGTGCGCTCGAACAAGTCCGTCACGGTCCGCTCCAACGACCGGCGCCGCCCCGCCTTCGTCAGATACTCCGCCTCCGCGCCGGAGAGCGGGACGCCCGATCGCTGCGCCGCCAGCATGACGGAGTCGCCGCCTTTGCGAGCGGCGCTGTCGAGGGCCGCGAAGAACGCGCGGGTGGTCGCCTTCACGCTGTCGTAGGCCGCCGCGCGGAACTCGTAGATCGGCCGGGCCGAGGCCGCCACGGCGTCCGCCTCGCGACGCAGCTCTTCGTCGCTCTTGGACACGACGAAATCGAAGGGGGCGACGACTTCCCGGTCGGCGCGCACGCCGATCGTGAGCAAGGGAGCGAGATCGGTCACCCCGGAGGGGAACGCGACCTGCGCGAGCGCGGCCAGGCCCACGACCCAGACCCAGCGCGCGAAGTGATAGCGCGCGACCGCGCCGCGCGTCGGCTTGGCGCCCATCAGCCCTGCGCGTCCTCGGCGTAGGCGCGAATGATGTCCCGCACCAGCCGGTGCCGGACCACGTCGGTGTCCGCGAGATAGCAGAACCCGATGCCCTCGATGCCGGGCAGGATCCGCTCGATCTGCAGCAACCCCGAGTCCTCGCGGTTCGCGAGATCGATCTGCGTCTTGTCGCCGGTGATCACCGCGCGCGAGTTCACGCCCAGCCGGGTGAGGAACATCTTCATCTGCATGCCGGTCGCGTTCTGTGCCTCGTCCAGAATCACGAAGGCATCGGACAAGGTGCGCCCGCGCATGTAGGCGAGCGGGGCGATCTCGATCACCCGCGTCTCCAACGCCTTCTCCACGCGGTCGCGCGGCATCATGTCTTCCAGCGCGTCGTACAGCGGCCGCAGATACGGATCCACCTTCTCCTGCAGGTCGCCGGGAAGGAACCCCAGATTCTCCCCCGCTTCCACGGCCGGCCGCGCCAGGATGATGCGACGCACCCGCTTGCGGGCCAGCGCGTCGACCGCCGCAGCCACCGCGAGATAGGTCTTCCCCGTCCCGGCCGGCCCGATCCCCACCACGATGTCGTGTTGTGCGATGAGCTGGAGGTACTCCCGCTGCCCGGCCGTCTTCGGCTGGATCACGCGACGCAACCCGGGCAGGATGATCTTGGCCTCACCGGCCGCGGCGCCGCCCTCGGTGAGAGTCCCCGCCTCCCCTTCCAGCACCAGCCGCTCGACGTCGTGGACGTCGAGCATCTCACCCATGCGGGCAAGATCCACCATCGACTGGGCCACCGGGGCGGCGCGTTCGACCGCCGCCGCCGGGCCCTGTAAGGTGAGGCTGTCGCCGCGCAGCGACAGGCGCACGCCCAGGCGGCGCGTGAGCTCGACGAGGTTGCCGTCGTTCACGCCGGCCAGCGACAGCAGATCCACGCCTTCCACGGAGAAGCGTCGGACCGCGTCTTCGCTCACGGCACCGTCCGGATGTGGAGCGTCGCCAGATCGTCCGCGCGCGCGGGCGAGGGCGCCCCCTCGAACAGCGCCCGCGCCGTTGCGGTCTTGGGGAACGCGATCACGTCGCGCAGGCTGCCTGCGCCGGCCAGGAGCATGGCAACCCGGTCGAATCCGACGGCGAAGCCCCCGTGCGGCGGCGCTCCGGCTGCCAGCGCGCCCAGCAAGAAGCCGAATCGCGCCTCGGCTTCCTCGGGCGTCAGGCCCAGATGCTCGAACACCCGCCGCTGGACCACCGGATCGGTGATACGGATGGAGCCCGAGCCCAGCTCGTTGCCGTTGTACACGGCATCGTAGTGCTGCGCGCGGCAGGCGAACGGCTCGCGGTCGAGCTTCGCCAGGTCGTCCGGATGCGGCGAGGTGAACGGGTGATGCGCGAACACCGGGGCGCCCGTGTCCGGGTCCGGCTCGAACAGCGGGAAATCCACCACCCAGCAGAAGGCGTGGTCCATACGCGGCTTGGGACCGAGCCGCCGGATGACGTCCTGGCGCACGCGATCGAGTACCGGCGACGTCACTCGATCCGGACCGACCGTCATCAGCGCTGCGTCGCCGTCACCCACCCCCAGGCGGCCCAGCGCTTCGACAGTGAACTGCTTGGCGACCGACCCCGACAGCTCCGCACCCTGTCGCTTCACCCAGGCGAGCCCCGCGCCGCCCAGCTGCTTGGCGGCCGCCGCGAGCTGATCGACATCCTTGCGTGACAAGGCGCCGCCGCCGCGGACGGCGATCCCGCGGACCCGCGTCCCGTTGCTCAGCGCCGATTCGAAGAACGGCACGGACAACGGCCGCACCGCGGCCGTCCAGTCCGCGATCTCCATTTCGTAGCGCAGGTCGGGCTTGTCCGAGCCGTAGCGCTCCATTGCCTCGCGCCACTGCAGCCGCGGGAACGGCCGCGGAATCGCGTGCCCCGCCTCGGCCCACAACGCCACCAGCACCGCCTCCACGAACCCGATCACGTCCTCCTGACCGACGAACGAGGCTTCCAGATCGATCTGCGTGAACTCCGGCTGCCGATCGTTGCGCGAGTCTTCGTCGCGAAAGCAGCGCGCCAGCTGGAAGTAGCGGTCGAATCCCGAGACCATGAGCAGCTGCTTGTAGATCTGGGGCGACTGGGGCAGCGCGTAGAACTCCCCCGGATATACGCGCGACGGGACGAGATAATCGCGCGCGCCTTCAGGGGTCGGCTTGGTCAGAATCGGCGTCTCAATCTCGAGAAACTCGAGCTCGGACAGCGTCCGTCGCGCGCGCTGCAGCAGGTGATGGCGCAGCATCAGATTGGCCTGCAGCTCGGGTCGGCGCAGGTCCAGGTGGCGGTACTTGAGCCGCAGCTCCTCGGCCGGGAGCTCCTCCCCCTTGACCCGCGCGACCGGGATCGCCGGCGTGACCGCCGGCCCCACGACCCGCAGTGAGCTGGCATGCACCTCGATCTCGCCCGTCAGGAGGTCGGCATTCTGCATGTTCGCCGGACGCGCCACGATCTCGCCTTCCACCAGCACGACCGACTCCACGCCGACCACCTGCGCCGCGGTGACCGTGTCGGCCGCCGCCCACCCGGGGCCGATCGCCACCTGCACCAGTCCGTCGCGGTCGCGCAGGTCGAGAAAGACGATCCCGCCCAGATCCCGCCGGCGATGCACCCAGCCGCCCAAGCGCACCGAGCGCCCCACGTCCGAACGGCGCAGGGCGCCACACCGATGCGTCCGCAAAGTCGTCCCACTCACTCCTACGCACCCTCCGCTTCGAGAATGGCACGGTAGAATTCCTGCGGCGTCCGCGCCGCCAGCAACCGCGCCCGCACCCCTTCCTGCCGCACCAGGCGCGAGATCCGACTCAAGGCTTTCACGTGCGCTCCCGCCATTGCCTCGGGGCCCGCCAGCAGGAAGAACAGCCGCACCGGCTGGCCGTCAATGGTCTCGTACCGCACCGGGGTAGGGCTGGTCCCCGCCACGATGCCCAGCCCCGTCATGGCCGGGGAGCGTCCGTGCGGGACCGCCACCCCGTGCCCGATCCCGGTCGGAAACTGACGCTCCCGCTCCAGGATCGCCGCCAGCACCTCCTCGCCCGGGCCGCCGTCCCCGGGAAGTAGGAGCCCCACCAGCTCCCGCAACACGCCCTCTTTGTCGCTTGCCTGGAGCGGGATGCGGATCCGGTCGGGAGTGAGCAGGTCGGTCAGGCGCACGGCGTCCCGTAAGTGGTGTAAACTGTTGAATGTAGTTAAGTTGGGCGAGTGGCGCTACGGCGCCCCCTGAGCCCCATATCATGCGTTCCTCCCGTCTTTTCCTGCTTCTCGCGGTCGCCATCCCGACCCGGAATCTCCGCGGCCAAGCCGCCGCGGGCACCGAGTTGTGGCGGCTGGCGGCGGCCACGGTGCCGCTCCCCGCGGCGCTCGCGACCGGGGCGGCCGCGTCGTACTGGAATCCGGCGCAGGGAATGGCGGGCCCAGGGCAGATCGGGCTGGACCTCATCCAAACGCCGGCGGCCGTGGGCGCGACCGGTTTGATCGGTGCCATCCGCCTGCCCCTCGCCCGCGTGGGGACGGTGGGATTCGTGTTCGCCCGGATGGGATTGGGAGACCTCCAACGCACAAGTGAGAGCCCCGATCCCGACGGCGCGACGATTCCGTTCTACGCGCAGAGCGCCAGCACCACCTGGGCGCGGGAATTCGGAACGGCCAGTCTGGGTGCCGCTCTCACCTACCACGACACGCGGTTCGATGGCGCACGGATCGACCGGTGGTCGCTCGACCTGGGCGTCACGGAATCACTGCTCTCGAACCGGCTGCGGCTCGCGGCCGGGACGAGGGGGTTGCGTCGGCTGGGGAACGATCCCGCGCAGGATGTGAATCTCGGTATCGAGTTTCGCGCATGGCGCGGCACGCTCTGGGGAACGACCGCCGGCGCTTTGGTGACGCGCTACGGTTTGGCCTTTGGCCACCCCGGCGGCGCCGATCACCAGCTCGGTGCCGGCCTCGAGGTGGGAACGTCGCTCTGGTTCGACGCGATCGTCGCTCGTGAGGCGAGCTACGGTAACGCCGCCTGGCGTAGCGCGGCGGGCGTCCGCATCGCCGTGGGCCGTTACCGGTTGTCGTTCGCGCGCGACGGTGGTGTGTCGGATCTGGGTTCGACCTTCCGCGTAGGGCTCGAGGCGCGCCTCAAGTGACGGACCTGTTGTCGCTCACGCCCACCGACGCCAGCCACACGCTGGCGCTGTGGCTGGAGCAGCGTGGAGAGCCGGCCTACCGGCTGCGGCAGATCGTGCCGCGCCTGTGGCAACGCCCGGTGGCCGCGTGGAGCGACGCCAGTGATCTCCCGGCCCCGCTGCGGGCGGCGTTGAGCGACGCCTTCCCGCTGCCGCGCCTCACACTGGCCGTCCAGCAGGTGTCCCGCGATGGCACGGAGAAGTACCTGTGGCGGCTGGCGGACGGCGAAGCGATCGAATCCGTTCTCATTCCGGAGGGAACGCGTCGCACGCTCTGCATCTCATCGCAAGTCGGCTGCGCGCTGGGATGTGTGTTCTGCGCTACCGGGCGGATGGGGTGGCGGCGGCAGCTCACCCCCGGAGAAATCGCCGGTCAGATCCGGGAGGTAGTGCTGCTGGATCCGACGAAACGCCCCACCAACGTCGTGTTCATGGGCATGGGTGAGCCGCTGCTCAACTGGGACGCGGTAGACATCGCCCTCACCATCCTGAACGATCCCCAGGGCTGCGGCATCGGAGCGCGGCACATCACGCTGTCGACGGTGGGTATCCTCCCCAACCTCGCGCTGTTCGCAAAGCGACCGGAGCAGTTCCGGCTGGCGCTGTCGTTGCACGCACCGACGGCAGCGGCGCGACGCGCACTCATGCCGATCGAAAAGAAGTACGCGCTCCCCGACGTGCTGAAGGCGCTGCGGCAGTTCTCGCGTCGAGTGACGTTGGAGTACGTCCTGATCGGCGGGGCGAACGATTCCCTGGAGGCGGCGGACGCGCTCGCGGCCATCGCCCGGCCCCTAGCGGCCCACGTAAATCTGCTGCCGCTGCATCCCGGCGGGGCGCCCGATCTCACGCCCAGTCCCCGGGCGCAGATGCTGGCGTTCGAGCGCCGGCTGCGCGGACACGGGGTCGAAGCGGTGTTGCGGCGAAGCCGCGGGCTCGACATCAGCGCCGCGTGTGGGCAGTTACGGGTGGAGCTCGACGGGCGCCCGCGCAGCAAAGTCAGCACCCAAGAGCACGCTCACGTCGACTAGTCGGGTCGAGTCGGGCCGCAGCGCTACCGTTCCCACCTTCAGCGCGCGCCGCACCCGCTCACCCGCCTCCCGATCGCCCCGGCGCACGAGGATGCGCGTGGAATCCGACCCGCGATCGCCTTCAGACGCGGCGTTGCCGTAGCTCACGACGTCGATCCCCGCCCGGCGCAGCACTCGCGTGCCGGTGCGCGCCAGGCCACCCCTCCCCGTGGTATTCAGGACCTCCACGACGACGCGCGGGCCGTCTTCGCCCGGCACGTCGAAGGCGGGGCGGTCGTCCCGGTGGTGGCAGGCGGCGAGGGCCGTGAGCCCGACGATCAGGCCGAGACGAGCGCGTTCCAGAAGGCCACCGTTTCCGGTTTCAGGCACCAATTGGACCGGATGATCCATTCGATGCGGCGGCGGGCAACGTCGCGCAGCACGGTCTCCCGCTCATCCGGCATGCGGTCCCGCAGGGTGGTCCGGGCCGCCGTGTCGAAGCTCCGTCCCGGCTCAAGATAATCGGCGAGATAGAGCATCCGGCCCACCGCGTCCCACCCGGCGTAGCCCAGCGAGTGGTAGCGCACGGCGTCGAGCACGCCCTGATCGCGCTCACCGTCGCGGACGAGCCGTGCCGCGCAGAGCGGTCCGTGATCGAGCTCGGTGGTGGCCGGTGCATCGCGCAGCGCATCGTGCAGCCACGCCGCGCGGAGCCACCGCTCGGCTTCCGCGGGCGGGACGTCGAGCGCCGCGGCCCACTCGGCGAGCAGGCGGGCCACGCGCTCGATGTGGGCCCGGCGCTCGGGGGTGACGATGGCCCAGGAGGGTAGCATGCGTCAGGCGCGTACCGTGGGATCGGCGCCGACACCCTCGCCCAGGACCACGTTGTCGATGAGCCGGGTCGTCCCGACGCGCGCCGCCACGAGCGCGACTGTCGTCTGGGTCACCCGGTCGACCCGCCCGAGCCCGCCGTCGACGAGCGCGAAATATTCGGGATGCACGTCGGGAGCGGCGAGGGCTTCGAGCCCCTTGCGTTGCAGCGTCGCCGGGTCCGCCTCCCCCACACGCCAGGCGCGCTCCACTTCACGCAACGACCGAAAGAGGACGAGGGCCGATCGGCGTTGATCCGCGGTGAGGTAGGCGTTGCGCGACGAGAGGGCCAGCCCGTCGAGCTCACGCACCGTCGGCGCCACCTCGATGCCGAGGGGGAACGCGAGGTCGCGCACCAACTGCTTCACCA
>Ga0153915_10000992_pt1 | contig 26143 bp, 26 predicted proteins | sample Opewatmetagenome_2_FD_107003 | JGI IMG/M metagenome (GOLD analysis project Ga0153915, IMG submission 107003) | Freshwater wetland microbial communities from Ohio, USA - Open water 3 Core 3 Depth 3 metaG | ecosystem: Environmental > Aquatic > Freshwater > Wetlands | place: USA: Ohio, Lake Erie...
CTCGAACCTCTCGAACTATTTTGCGAGCCCTGTTCCCAGACGCGGGAATCTCTCCAGCCCCGGCGCGACTCCAGCGGGGACTGTCACGCGCGCCGCGTTCATGATCATTGCGAGGTATGCGTAGTAACCCTGGATGCTCGCGAGCTCGACGACGCCGGGCTCGCCGAACTTCGCGACGGCGCGCGCGTACGTCGCGTCGCTGATGCTCTGGTTGTTCTGCAGCTCCAGGCTGAGGTCGTAGACGATCGCCTCGTCGTCCGCCATGCGATCGGGACGGCGGCCGTCCTGCACCGCCGACATGATGTCCCTGCTCAAGCCTGCATTCGCAGCCGCGGTCGAGTGCGCGTTCCATTCCCAGTTGTTCGTCCACTTGCGCGCCGCCGTGAGAATCGCGAACTCGGTCAGCTTCGGCCCGAGCACGCTCCTGTTCAGGTAGTGCAGGCGAATCTGCAGCGCGGGCACCACCTGGTCGGGCACGCGCAGCAGCACGGACCACGGCGGGCCCGTCAGATCCGCGCCGCGCAGCGCCTTGTAGTCGGCGACGGCTTTCTTCTGCGCGTCGGTCTGCTTGTCGGCCGGAATCATCGACATCCGCTCCTGCGCGGACGCCGACGCGCCGCAGGCAAGAGACACAATGGCCAGAAACGCTGCGATTCTCGATGTCATGTCGTCCTCGGTGAAACGAGCCCGATGATCGGCGCGGCGGCCTCCATCAGGTCGGAGACTTCCTGTTCGGGCAGCTCGCGTTCGTCGCTGAAGGCGACACCGACAACCGCGACGATCGCGCCGCTTCCGTCGCGGACAGGCATCGCGACGGCCGCTCTGGCGCTGACGGCTTTCGCGCCGGGCCTGACGTTACCCGACGTGTCGTCCTTGAGATTGCAGGTCTGCACGGGCCGCCCGGTGTCGAGGGCGATGCCCGCCATGCCCTTCCCGCCCGGCACGAACACGACGGCTTTCTGGACGGCCTCGGGAATGTTGACGGCCGACAGCAGCCGCAGGCCGTGGCCCTCGCGGACATGCACCGTGCCGGCGATCGCGCCGACATGCTTCAGCAGACTCGCGAGCCAGGCGTCGATCTCATCGGCCATGGACGTTGCGCAGCTCGGCAAGAAGTTCCGCCACCGCGGCGTCCAGTTGTTCGAGCATCGCGGGCGCGTCGGTCAGGCGGCTCTCGCGGCCGAGGCGCTCGAGATCGGCCGCGTGTCCGCGAACCATCGAGGCCGACAGGTACGCCGCCGATCCTTTGAGCGCGTGCGCCGACGACACCAGCGCCGCCGCATTGCCGCCCGCGACGGCCGCGCGGATCTCCTCAACGCGCACGGGACAGTCCTCGAGAAACATCTGGATGATTTCGGCGCGGAGCGCGGCGTCGCCGCTCGTCTGGCGTTCGAATGCCGCGAAGTCGAAGACGGCCCGCGCGACGTCGTCCCCGGCCACGGCTAGTGGTCCCGCGACCGGCTGTTCCTGTGTTCGTCGATCTCGCGTTCGAGCTCGCTCGCGCACGGCGGACAGATGCTGTGGCTGAACTGCGCGTCGGAGCGTTCGGCGATGTACGACTCGACCTGCGTCCAGTACTGATCGTCGCCGCGGATGCGTTTGCAGTAGCTGCAGATCGGCAGCAGGCCGTGCAGCACCTTGACGTTGGCGAGCGCCGACTGGAGTTCGGAGACGCGCTCGGCCAGCCGGTCCTGGAGTGAGAGCACGCGCATGCCGACGTTGATCCTGGCGCGGAGCTCTTCGGGGTCGAACGGCTTGATCAGATAGTCGTCGGCGCCCGCGTCGAGGCCCGCGATGATGTGGCTCTTGCTCTCGAGCGAGGTCAGCAGCATCAGATACATGTTCGCGAGCGGCATCTCGAGACGCACGCGGCGGCAGACATCCGCGCCTTCGAGATTCGGCATCATCCAGTCGAGAATCGCCAGCGTCGGCGTGGACGGGCCCTGCGCGAGCAGGTGCCGCAGCGCTTCGGCACCGTCCGACACCACGGTGACGTCGAACTCCCACTGGCGGAGCGTCTGCGCCAGCACCGTGGCCGCAATCCGATCGTCGTCGGCGACCAACACCTTCATCGCACCCCCGGAACCGGGACATTGTAGCCGTCCCGGCGCCGTTTTCAGGTACTCTCTTGGCAACGCATTTTCATGGCCAAACAAGCCAGCCGTGCCCTTGCCGGCACCATTCGTGAGCACGACGCCGCACTCGGCGGTCTGATCCGGGCGAATCCGCTCGCGATCCTCGTGGTCGACGCCGACGACTGCGTGCAGATGGTCAACCCGGCATTCGAGCAGCTCTTCGGCTATCGCGAAGCCGAGATCATCGGCCAGCCGATTGACGCCTTCATCGTGCCTCTGGACCGGACGATGGAAGCGGCCGGCCTCAGCCGCAGAGGGATCGAAGGCAAAACCGCCCGCTCGTTCACGCAGCGGCGGCGCAAGGACGGCTCGCTCGTCGACATCGAGCTCACCGTCGTGCCGCTCGCGAACAGCTCCGGCACCATCGGCGCGTACGGCATCTTCCGCGATCTGACCGAGCAGAAGCAGGCCGAACGGCACCTGCGCGCGCAATACGCGGTCATCGAAGCGCTCGCCCACTCCTCCACGATCGAAGACGCGGCGTCGTGGGTGCTGCGCGCCGTCGCCGAGTCGGTCCACTGGCAGGTGGGCGCGATGTGGCTCGTCGACAAGACCGCCGACCGGCTGCGCTGCGTCGACTTCTGGTGCCCTCCCGCCATCGATGCCACGGCGTTTGAACAGCAGACGCGCGCGAGCCAGTTCGAGCGCGGCGTCGGACCGGGACGCACGTGGGAGATGAACGCGCCGGCGTGGATTGTCGACGTCACGAAGGAGCCGAAGTTCTCCCGCCGCGACGCGGCGCTGGCCGCCGGCCTGCACGCCGCCTTCAGCTTCCCGATGCTCCTCGACGGCGACGTCGTCGGCGTCGTCGAATTCTTCACGCTGAGCGTGCTCGAGTCCGATCCCGCGATTCTCAAGATGTTCGCGGCCCTCGGCCAGCAGCTCGGCGAATTCGTCGGGCGCACGCGCGCGCAGGAACAACTCGAGCGCTTCTTCACGATGTCGGGCGATCTGCTCTGCATCGCGAACTTCGACGGCTACTTCACGCGCGTCAACGCGTCGTGGCATCGCATTCTCGGATATACGTCGACCGAGCTGATGTCCCAGCCCTTCATCGACCTGGTCCACTACGAGGATCGTGAGGCGACGATGGCGGCGGTGGCCGGGCTGACGGAAGGCAGGCCCCTGGTCGCGTTCGAGAACAGGTACCGCTGCAAGGACGGCACGTACCGCTGGTTGAGCTGGACATCGACGCCGAAGCTCGACGAGCGGCTGATCTACGCCGTCGCCCACGACACGACCGACCGCAAACGGCTCGAACAGCAGACGCAGGAAACCCTGAAAATGCGGAACGACTTCGTGTCGTTCGTGACGCACCAGCTCCGCACGCCGCTGTCAGGCATCAAGTGGATGCTCGAGCTCGCCCGGGACACCGACGACATCGGGGAAAAGGGGTCGTACATCGAAGACGCGCGCGAGTCGGCGGACCGGCTGATCGGGCTCGTGAACGATCTGCTCGACGCCTCGCGCCTCGAAAGCGGCAAGCTTCAGGTGACGCTCGAGCCGGTCAGGCTGCGCCAGCTGACCTACGACGTCCTGGCCGACGTGGCGACGCTCGTGCGCGAGAAGGACCACGACCTCGACATCCAGTCCGAGCCGGATATTCCAATCGCCCTGCTCGACTCGCAGCTGCTGCGGCAGGTGATCCTCAACCTCACCTCCAACGCCATCAAGTACACGCCGCCCGGGGGACGCATCGAGATCCGGATCGGCCGGACGGGCCCGGCGCTGCACTGGTCCATTCGCGACAGCGGCATCGGCATCTCCGAAGAGTCCCAGAAGCGGCTGTTCGAGAAGTTCTTCCGCGCCGACAACGCCCACACGGTCGACACCGAAGGCACGGGCCTCGGGCTCTACCTCGTGCGCCTGATCGTCGAACGGCTGGGCGGCACAATCACGTGTGAATCGGAAGTTGGCCGTGGTACGCTCTTCCACTTCACGCTGCCGCTCGCGGCAGGAGACATGCCATGACGAAGTCCATTTTGCTCGCCGAGGACGACCGTTTTCTGCGCCGCGCGTGCGAGACCAAGCTGAAACAGGCGGGCTTCGACGTCCGCGTCGCCGTCGACGGCGAAGAGGCGCTGACGTGCGTCCGCGACAAGGTGCCCGACCTGCTTCTGCTCGACCTGCTGATGCCGCGGCGCGACGGCCTGTCGGTCCTCTCCGCCCTGCGCGGCGATCCGAAGACGAAGGACATCCGCGTCGTCATCATGTCGAACTCGTCGAAGGATCTCGAGCGGCAGAAGGCCGCGGCGCTCGGCGTCGTCGACTACTGGATCAAGTCGAACCTCTCGCTCCAGGAACTGTGCGACCGCGTGACGCAGCTGCTGAACGGCCCCGCCAGATGACCAGCGGCGCGCGGATCCTGCTTGCTGAGGACGATCGCATCCTCCGCAAAGCGGGTGAAGCGTCGCTGAAGAAGAAAGGGTACGACGTCATTCCGGCCATCGACGGCGAGGACGCGCTCGCCAAGGCCAGGGATCACAAGCCTGACCTCGTGCTGCTCGACGTGATGATGCCGAAAATGCATGGCTTCGACGTCCTGCTGGCGCTCAAGGGCGATCCGAGCGTCCGCGACATTCCCGTGATCATGCTGACCAATCTGGAACAGCCCGCCGACCTCAAGCGCGCGGCGGACGCCGGCGCGCACAGTTATCTCGTGAAGTCGAACATGAACCTCGACGAGCTCGCCGCCAGAATCGCCGACGCGCTCTCCCGCCGCGCGGACTGACACGCCGTTTTTTTGCTCGCGCCGGTAAAACCGGCTAGATTGGATCGCGTGACAACTCGCGAACGCATCCTGATCGTGGAGGACGACAGCGCCGCCCGCATCGGCCTCCAGCAGCTCATCCGCGGCTGGGGCTTCGACGTCGAGACGGCCGCCGACGGCGCGCAGGCGCTCACCCAGCTCGAGACCTTTCATCCGGCCATCGTCCTGACCGACCTGGTCATGCCGAAGATGGGCGGTCTCGACCTGCTTCGGAAGATCCAGGAGCTCGCCGACCCGATCACGACCGTCATCCTCACGGCGCAGGGCACAGTCGAAACCGCCGTCGAAGCCATCAAGCAGGGCGCCTACGACTACCTCACCAAGCCGGTCGATCTCCAGCGGCTGAAGATCCTGCTCGGCAAGATCGTCGAGCGCAACGCGACGCTCCGCGAGGTCCGCGTGCTGCGGCGGCAGCTGCGCGAGCACGGCACGTTCGGCGCGATGGTCGGCAACAGCGCCGGGATGCGCAAGATCTATCAGGTGATCGAACGGGCCGCGCCGACCATCGCGTCGGTGCTGATCAGCGGCGAATCCGGCACGGGCAAGGAGCTCGTCGCGCAGACGATTCACCGGCTCAGCCCGCGCGCGAACGGCGCGTACGTGCCCATCAATTGCGCGGCCATTCCGGACACGCTGCTCGAATCGGAGCTCTTCGGCCACGAAAAGGGCGCGTTCACGGGCGCCATCGAGCGCCGCCAGGGCTGCTTCGAGCTCGCCGATCACGGCACGCTCTTCCTGGACGAGATCGCCGAGATGACGCCGGCCACGCAGGTGAAGCTGCTGCGCGTGCTGCAGGAGCGGACGTTCCGGCGCGTCGGCGGAAAGAGCGAGCAGGCCGTCGACATCCGCATCATCGCGGCGACGAACCAGGATCCGCCGACGGCCGTGAAGGAAGGCAAGCTGCGCGAGGATCTCTACTACCGGCTCAACGTCTTCGAGATCACCCTGCCGCCGCTTCGCGATCGCAAGGACGATCTGCCGCTCCTCATCCAGGGCTTCATCAACGAATTCAACGCGCGCAACGGACGCAGCGTCGCCGCGGTCGATCCGGCCGCGATGGCCGTGCTCGAGGCGTACTCGTGGCCCGGCAACGTGCGCGAGCTGCGCAACGTCATCGAGCGCGCGACCATCGTCGCCGAAGGACGCTTCATTCAGGCAAAGGATCTGCCGCCGCTTGCCGGCGCCAGCCGCGGCGCCGCGCCGGCTGCCACCGGGCTGACGCCGGGCATGACGGTCGATCAGGCCGAGCAGCAGCTCATTCAGATCACGCTGCAGCACACCGGCGGCAACAAGACGCGGGCGGCCGAACTGCTCGGCATCAGCCTCAAGACGCTGCACAACAAGCTGAACCGCCTGGCCGACGAGGACAGAAGCGCCGCCGAAGTCCAGCCGTAGCGCATGCGCCTCAGCATCAAAACCAAGCAGGTCGCCGGCGTGACCTCGATCGTCGGTCTCGCGGTCGTCGTCCTGAGCGCCTACTATCTTTCGTCGCTCGCGCGCGTGCGTCTCGAGGAAGACCAGGCGCGCGGCCAGCTGCTCGCCAACGCCGCCTTCCATCGCGCGCGCGCCGTCGTCGGCAGCGGACAGGATCCGGTCACGGCGTTGGCATCGGACGAGGGCCTGCGCTCGATTCTCGAGTCGAGCGCGTACTCCACGCAACTCGCCTACGCCGCCATCGTCGACACCGAAGGCAAGGCCATTGCGCACAGCGACAGCAGCCTCGTCGGCCAGACGCTGCCGTCCTCCGACGACGTGAATGTGCTGCTGGAGCAAGGCTCGATCGCGCTCATCCGCGCGGTGTACAGAGAAGGCGGAAAGATCTTCGAGATCCGGCAGCCGCTGCTGCTCGGCGGAACACAGTTCGGATCGATCCGTGTCGGCGTGTCGACCTTGCTCATCCGTCACGACCTCGACGAAGGCCTGCGTCCCGCGTTGATTGGCGTCGTCGCGGCCGTGGCGGGCGCGAGCCTGATCGCGCTGCTGCTGGCGCAGGTCCTGCTCCGCCCCATCCATGTCATCCGAGGCGGGATCACGAGGCTCGGCCGCGGTGAGTTCGGCGTCAAGGTGGATCTGCCTCGAGACGACGAGTTCGCCGAGCTTGGTCAGTTCTTCAACGCCGTGAGCGCGCGGCTGTCGGCCGATCGCGCGCAGACCCCGCCGCAGCCGGCCTTCGGCAACGGCGACGGGCAGCACATCGAAGACGCCGTCGCGGTGTTCGACACGCAGGGCACGCTGCTCTTCGCCAACGAGGCGATGCGCGAATCGCTGCCGAAGGATCTCGTCACGCGCCGCCGCGTCGACGATCTCTGGCCGGCGTCGCATCCCTTCCGCGTGGCCGTGGACGGCGCGCAGGGATCGCATCAGTCGCAGGAGCCGACGGCCGTCTCCATGCCGGCGCCGGAGCCGGGAGAACGGCTCGTGCTCGCGCATCCGCTCGAAGCGCCCGGCGGCAGGAAGATGGGCGTCGTGCTGATTGCGCGGAACATCGAGTACCTCACACAGGTGCGGGCGACGCTCAGCGAGCAGCGCCAGCAGGCCGCGTTCGGCCGTGTCTCGGCCGGCATCGCGCACGAGATCAAGAACCCGCTGAACGCGACGGTCATTCATCTCGAGCTGCTGAAGCAGCAGCTCGCGTCGCCGTCGATTGAGCGGGAGGCGGTGAACGACCACGTGTCGACCATTGCGGCGCAGATACGCCGGCTCGACGAAGTCGTCCAGGGATTCCTCAGGTTCATCCGGCCGGAGGATCTCAAGCTCGAGCTCACGTCGGTGGCCGCGCTCATCGACGCGATTGCGCCGATCGTCGCCGCCGAATCCGACCGGAACGGCATCCAGTTGTCGATCGACATTCCGGCCGGCCTGCCCGACATCCGCGTCGACCCGGGCATGATGCAGCAGGCGCTGCTGAATCTCGCGATCAACGCGTGTCAGGCGATGCCGCACGGCGGGCGGCTGCGGCTGGCGGGCGCGGCCGCGAGCAGACGCCGCGTCGAGATCATCTGCGAAGACACGGGCCACGGCATTCCGCCCGAGAATCTCGACAAGATCTTCAACCTGTACTTCACGACGAAAGAAGGCGGCAGCGGCATCGGCCTGTCGATGGTGTATCGCACCGTCAAGCTGCACGACGGCGAAATCGAAGTGCAGTCGACGCCCCGCGGGACCACCTTCCGCGTGGTCCTGCCGCAGGCGTGACGACCAGAGCGATAATAGCAATGGGTATGTTCTCGCCTTTCGCGGCCGCCGCATCCGTTGTCGCGGTTACCCTGACCGCGTTCTCCGCTGCCGGATGCGCGAAGCTTCACGCGCGCACGATTGGTCCGGCGCTCGACACGCCCGCCCCTCCGCCGCGCGTCGTCCCCGCCGCCAGACAGCCGATCGAAAGCCAGCCGATCGTCGCGTCGCCGCCGGTGGGCGAAGTGCAGGCGCCGGCGCCGGCCGCGATCACGCCGCAGGAAACGCCGCCGCCGGCCCCGCCGCCTGTCGCCACGGAGCGGCCCGCCGCACCGGCTCCCGAGCCGCAGCCGACGCTGCGGACCACGGTGAATCCGATCGCCGCCGAGCAACACACGCGCACGGCGCTCGCCAGCGCGACGCGCGATCTGGGGCGCATCGACGTCCGCACGCTGAGCGCCGACGCGAAGGCGCAGTACGACATCGCGCGACGGTTCATCGCGCAGGCCACCGAGGCGTTGAACGCGAAGAACTTCGAGTTCGCGCAGCAGCTCGCCGACAAAGCCGCGACACTCGCGGCGCTACTGCAAAAACGGTAGGTCCGCCGGAAGGCGGACACGACGCACGAACCCTAACTCCAGGCTTTCTTGAGCGCCTCCCACTGCGAACGCATGGAGGCTGCCGCCGCATCGGGCGATGCGGGCGAGATGAGGCGTGCGCGATCGGGGATGATGGCCTGCGTGACAAGGGCGTCGAGCTCGCCGCGCGCGCCGGCGCCCTTCTGGCCGAGCTGTGAGATGCGGACCCAGCCGGCAATCGCCGCGTTCCATGCGCGTTCGATGTCTCCGGTGCCGCGCGCGGCCGCCGCGAGCCAGTACGACGCGACCGTCGCGCCCGCGTCGCCGTGCAGTTCGTCTTCCATGCGGCGGACGATACGCGCCTGCAGCGAACGGGCGAGGCCTTCGGCCGCCGACTGCGCCTGACGATCGAGCGCCGTCGCCCACCAGTCAAGGAGCCGCTCCCGCCGCACGGGCTGTTTGCGATCGGCGGTCGCGAGCGCGAGCTCGAACTGCTCCGCCGCCGCGCCAGCCTGGCCGTCGAAGTACAGCGACTCGCCGAGCGCGATGAGCAACTCCACGCGATCGTCACCCGAAAGCGCCGTCACGCGCACCTGTTTCAACGCATCACGCGCCGCGTCTTTGTCAGCGTCGTTCGCGTTCTGACGAAAACGTTCGAGGTACGCGCGCGCCATCACGAGCCGCGCCGCGTCGGCCAGCGCCGGCGTCTTCGCCGCGTCGCGCGCGGCGTCGATTGCGGCGCCGTACTGTGCGCCGTTATACAGCCGCTTCGCGCGTGAGAGTACATCGCGCGGGCCAGCGGCCATCGTGGCGACAAGAATCAGCGCGAGCGCGATGACATTTCTGATCGGCGGCAAAACAAGTCTCTGAAGCAAATGTAGATCCATGACAGCGTTGTTGCAACGTGTCCGTGGCGTGCTTCTTGCTCCGGGAATCGGCTCCGGAGGCGACTAGTGAAACGACTCGGCTTGTTGTTGATCACGATGATGTTCTGCGCGGCCGCTCGAACGGCCAGCGCGCAAAATGTGGGCGTCAGAGCGGGTGTCAGTGGCAGCCCCGATCAGTTTTACGCGGGCTTGCATTACGAAAGTGATCCTTTCATCGACCGTTTACGTTTTCGGCCAAATCTCGAAATCGGCGTCGGCGACAGCCAGACGCTCGTCGCATTCAATTTAGAGTTCGCGTACCACGTGCCGCTCGATCGACGCAACCCGTGGAGCCTCTACGTCGGCGCAGGGCCCGCGCTTGTCATCGATCGCGTCACCAACAACACGAACACCGGCGGCGGTTTCAACATCCTGATTGGCGCGCAGCACAAGCGAGGCTTCTTTACAGAACTGAAAGTGGGAATGATTGACAGTCCCAGCGTCAAGTTCGGCGTCGGTTACACATTTCGCCCTTGAGCGATGCCGTTTCTGCACGTGGTGACCGGCGAGCGCGCGACGTTCATCCGAGCATCCCTGCTCGTTGCGGCGGTGTACGTCGTGGCGGCGAAGTTCGGCTTCACCATGGCGTTCACAGCCGAACAGGTCACGCTCGTCTGGCCGCCGACAGGCCTCGCGCTCGCCTCCCTGCTCGTGCTCGGCGCCGATGTCTGGCCGGGCATTTTTCTTGGCGCGTTCCTCGCCAACATCACGACGCACGAAACGCTGGCCGTCGCGCTCGGCATCGCCAGCGGCAACACCCTCGAGGCGGTCGCCGCCGCGTGGCTGATTCGCCGGTACGTCGGGATGCCGGTCTCGCGAAGCTGGCTGCGAAGCATGCTCGCAATTCTTGCGCTCGGCGCGCTGGCGAGCACGACGATCGGCGCCACGATCGGGACGGCCAGCCTGTGCCTGGGCGGCCTGCAGCCGTGGCCGGCCTTCGCGCCGCTGTGGCGGACGTGGTGGCTGGGCGACGCCACGGGCGATCTGATCATCGCGCCGGCGATCCTGGCGTTCAGCGCGCGTCCGCGCGCGGTCACCTGGCGGCAGGGCGCCGAAATCGGCGCGCTCGTCGCCGGACTCTCCGCGGCGAGCGTCATCGTCTTCGCGCGCCGCGTCGACAGCGCGGCGCTGTACCCGCTCGAATACCTCGTCTTTCCGTTTCTGATCTGGGCCGCGATCCGGTTCGGCATCGCCGGCGCGGCGTTCGCCAACGTGCTGACGGCGGCCGTGGCGATCTGGGGCACGGTGCGGACCTTCGGCCCGTACGCGGCGGGACAAGGCGCACAGGGCGACCAGCGCCTGATGCTGCTGCAGATATTCCTCGGCGTCATCTCGAGCTCGGGTCTACTGCTCGGCGCGACCGTCTCCGATCGTGACGCGTCGCGCGTCCGCAACGCCGGGATGCTCGACGCCGCGCTCGACTGCATCATCTCAATCGATCACGCCGGCCGGATCGTCGAGTTCAATCCCGCCGCGGAGCGGACGTTCGGCCACACGCGCGAGCAGGCGGTCGGCCGGGACTTCGCGGAGCTCCTGATGCCGGAGCGCCTGCGCGACTTTCACCATCGCGCACTCGCCCGCCACCACCGCCTCGGCGATCCAGGCATCGTCGGGCGCCGGTTCGAGACCATCGCCCTCCGCGCCGACGGCACCGAGCTCCCGGTGGAGCTGTCGATCAGCCATATGCCGGCGACGGGGCCGCCGTTGTTCACGGCGTTTGTCCGCGATATCACCGAGCAGAAACGGATGGTCAAGCAACTGGCCTTCCGGGCGACGCACGACGGCCTGACCAACGTGTTGAACAACGCCGCCTTCATGGAGCGGCTGACACTGGCCGCCCGGCAGGCGAACATCGGCGGACGCCACGACCTCGCGGTGCTCTTCGTCGACCTCAACAAGTTCAAGCAGATCAACGACCAGTACGGCCATGTCGTCGGCGACCGCCTGCTCATCGCGATCGCGCGCCGCCTTCGCGCGGCCGTCAGGCCGAGCGATTCGGTCGCGCGCCTCGGCGGCGATGAGTTCGCCGTGCTGCTCGAACACGTCGCCCACCAGCGCGACGTCGACGCCGTGGTCCATCGCGTGCAGCACGCGCTCGATCAGCCGTTCAACGTGGACGGCCGGGAAGTCCGGGCCTCGGCCAGCGTCGGCATCGCGCTCGCGTCCGAGCACGGCTCGCGCCCGCGGGACATGCTGCGCGCGGCCGACAGGTCGATGTATCAGGTCAAGGGCGCGCAAGCCTGACCGTCTTTTACACGGTTGCAATTCCCTTTTACACGAGTCATGTGCACGGCCGGCCCGAAACCCCGCCCTGCAGCTGCACAGGCGTGGCAAGCATCCTGCAGTCAGGGTGCGGTAGGGGTCGGTGACTTATGGGTGAGATTCTGTACGCCGCGCCGCAGTTCGGCCAGCATCTGGCACGCGCCAACCGCTACGCCAGCACAGGGGCCCGGGTTCTGATCGTCGACGGCGATCCCGCGGCGCTCGCGGCGATTTCACAAGCGCTGCAAAGCGAAGGACATCAGACGGCGACGGCTTTCGACGCCGAGGGGGCGATTGCGGCCGCCGCGCGGCTCGGCCCCTTCGATCTCCTGATCACCGATTTGCACATGACGCCAATCGACGGCGTCGAGCTCGCTGAAACGCTTCGCAGACGCGATTCCGGGCTGCAGGTGTTGTACGTCACCAGCGCGCATGACGAGTTGTTCGGGCGGGCGCTGACAACGCCGGACGCCGACGACCTGATTGAGAAACCGTTCAGCGAGGGCGAGCTCGTCGACGCGGTGTCGTCGCTGCTCTCCCTGCACAAACCAGGAGAATGAGATGAAGAAGGCCGCGGTGTTTTTTCTGACGCTCGTGTGCGCGGTCGGCGTCCCGGCTCGCGCGCACGCCGAAGGTTTTATCAGCCCGTTCATCGGCTTCAACTTTGCCGGCGACGCGAACTGCCCGTCCGTGCAGGGCTGCGAAGACAAGCGTCTGAATTTCGGCGTCGGCCTCGGCACCGCCGGCAGCGTGTTCGGGTTCGAAGAGGAGTACGCGTACGCCCGCGACTTCTTCGGCACCGCGCCCAATCTCAAGTCGAGCGTCCTCACGCTGATGAGCAACGGCATGATCGCGCCGAAGATCGGCCCCATCCGTCCCTATTTCCTGACGGGGGTGGGGCTGATCAAGACGCATGTCGACTTCACGTCGACCAGCCTGCTGACGACCGACAACAACAGCTTCGGGTGGGATATCGGCGGCGGCGTCATGGTGACGGTCGCGCCCCACGTCGGCGTGCGCGGCGACATCCGTTACTTCCATTCATTCCAGGATCTCGGCTTCATGGGCTTTTCGCTCGGCACCAGCTCGAAGCTGGATTTCGGGCGCGCGGCCGCTGCCGTGAATTTCACGTTCTGAGTCGCGTGCGGTCCCCCACTCTCCGGACGCTTGTCAAGGCCGCGCTGGTGACCGGCGCGGTCGGACTGGCGGCCGGCGGGTGGTGGTGGCACGACCTCTCGCGCGATCTGCCTGGCGACGCGGCCATCCGCAACATCGGCGTCACCGCGCAGTCGACCATCATCTTCGACGCCGTGGACGCGCCGGCGTCCACGATTTCCACCGAAGAACGCATCGACGTCCCGCTCGCCAGGATCTCACCGGATTTCATTCGCGCGCTGATTGCCGTCGAAGATCAGCGCTTCTATTCCCACGGCGCCGTCGATCCGCCCCGCATCGCCGCCGCCGCGCTGGCCAACGTCACGCGCGGCCGGGCGGCGCAAGGCGCGAGCACGCTCACCCAGCAGCTCGCGCGCGCAAGCTTTCTGACGCCGCAGAAGACCTTCCGGCGCAAGCTCCAGGAAGTCATCCTCGCGTCGCGCATCGAGCGGCGGTATTCGAAAGCGCAGATTCTCGAGCTCTACGTCAACCGGGTGTACTTCGGCAGCGGCCTCTGGGGCGTTGAAGCGGCCTCGCTCGGATACTTCGGCAAGCACGCGTCCCAGCTCACGCTGGCGGAGGCGGCGATGCTGGCCGGCCTCGTGCAGTCGCCGTCGGCGTATGCGCCCACCACGGATTCGACCAGGGCGATGCGCCGGCGCGACACGGTGCTGCAGGCCCTGCGTGACACCGGCGCCATCGACCGCCAGACCTTCAACAGCGCGAGCCGCGAGCCGCTGCGGCTGACCGACGCGCTGTCGCGGCGCCAGCCGCACGGCGAGTATTTCTTCGAAGAGATTCGCAAGTCGCTCGTCGAGCGCTACGGCTCCGACATGGTGTACGAGGGCGGGCTCCGCGTGTACTCGACGCTCGACCAGAAGCTCCAGGCCGCCGCCGAAACCGCGGTCGCGTCCGCGCTGCGCGATCTCGACGCGCGGCGCCCGAAGCCGCCGGCCGGCAACCCGCGCGACGCCGATTCGCTGCAGGCCGCGCTCATCGCCATCGATCCGAAAACGGGATACGTCCGCGCCCTCGTCGGAGGACGCAGCTTCGCCGACAGCCATTTCGATCGCGCGATGCAGGCCTATCGCCAGCCCGGCTCCGCCTTCAAGCCGTTCGTGTACGCCACGGCGCTCGAAGCCGGCTACACCGAGGCGAGCGTCATCGACAACCTCGACAGGCCGCTGGCGACGCTTCAAGGCGCGTGGCTGCCGGATGACGAGCACGTCGAGGGCAACTCGATCGACGTGCGAAGTGCCCTGCGCGTCTCGAGCAATCGCGCGGCGATTCAGGTGATGGCGCAGGTCGGCACCGCCCGCGTCGTCCGCTACGCGCAGGCCTTTGGCCTCGGCCGGCTGCCCGCGGTGCCGTCACTGGCGCTCGGGGCCGGCGAGGTGACGCTGGCGTCGCTCACGTCGGCCTACGCCGCGTTCGCGAACGGCGGCTTCGTCCGCAAACCCACGCTCATCCGCCACGTCGACTACGGCGACGGCGAACACCTCATGACGTCCGAGGACTCGCCGTCGCGCGCCATCAGCGAGACGACGGCGTTTCTCATGAGCGACATGCTCGCCGACGTCATCAACGCCGGCACGGCGGCGCAGGCGCGGACGCTCGGGTTCCGGCTGCCGGCGGCGGGCAAGACGGGGACGACCAACAACTTCAACGACGCGTGGTTCGTCGGCTACACGCCGAAGCTGGTCGTCGGCGTGTGGATTGGATTCGACGACCCGCACACGATCATGCGGAACGGATTTGCGGCGACCGTCGCCGTGCCGCTGTGGGCCAGGTTCATGACGGAAGCCACGCGCGGCGACAAGCCGGAATGGTTCCACCCGCCCGATTCGGTCGTGGCGGCGGACATCTGCCCGGAGTCAGGCCGTCTGGCGACGGCGGGCTGTACCGACCACCACCGGCAGTATTTCGTCAGCGGCACCGAGCCCATTGAGTACTGCGACGTCCATCAGCCAAGCCTGTTGAGGAAGATCTTCGGACTGGCGCCGGTCAAGGCCGCGGAGCCGGCGCCCATCGACATCTCACCGGCGCCGAAGACCCCCGAACCTGTCAAAGAGGACGCGAAAGGCCGTGAGGCCGAGGCTCCCGCGAAGAAGCGCGGCTTCTGGTCGCGTGTATTCCACGGGGGCCTCGGGAAGTGAGTCAGTGGCCCTGGGCCGAGGGAGTATGGGTAAAGTTCGCCTCATCGGGGGCCGACTCCGCCTGAGACGGCGGTGTCTGTGCCTGCCGATGGCTCGCCGAACCACCCTTGCGTCCCGCTTCGCGCGCTTCTTCCACTGTCCATTCGTGTGCCCGGCCTTTCGCGTGCGCGGCCTTTCCGCCTTTGCTCGCGATACGCCGTTGTTTTTCCGGATCCATTGATGCAAAGCCCCGATCCTGTTTCGCCACAGTTCCCCCCTCTGATTAATCCTGTCCAGATGTGATGCAGAAAGAGCGCCAGCTTTTGAGGGGGGCGGGAAGCCGCGGCTTCCCGCCCAGGGAGAGCAGAAACGGGCGCTTGGCGGCTACCTTTACGCGAGCACCCGGATGACCACGCGACGATTCTGCGAGCGGCCTTCCTTGGTCTTGTTCGACGCCACGGGCTTCTCGCTGCCGTAGCTGATGACGCTCATCTTGTGCAGCGGAATCTGGTACTGCTCATAGAGGTACTTTTTGACGGATTCGGCGCGCTCCATGCCGATCTTCTCGTTGATCACCTTGCCGCCGATCGAGTCGGTGTGCCCTTCGATCTCGAACCACGCGCCGTTGGGATTGGCCATCAGCTTCTGGATCATGTCGTCGATCCTGGCTTTGGCCGCGTCGGGCAGCACCGTCGTGCCGAATTTGAACTGGCCTTCGTCCTCGCTCAAGACGACGGTGTACACGAGGCGCCTGGACGCCTTGTCGAGTTCGTCGGCCTTGGCGCCGACTTCGTTCGCCCGCGCGTGGGCCGCCGTCGCGCTGGTGCCGGCGGCGTTGGCGGCCTGCTGCGCCTGGTTTGCCGCACTACCCGCGGCCTGCGCCTTCTGATCCACCTCGCCGATCGCCGCTTCGTTCTTCTTCGTCCGTTCCTGCGTGGCTTCGACCGAGGTCGCCAGATTGTCGACCTTGCCGTTGACTTCCCCGATACGGTTCTTCACGAACCCCTTGGTAGCGCACGCCGGAAGCCCCACAGTCACAAGACCGGCGAGCGTGATCGTTGACATCCAATTCGACATAACCGTCCTCCTTCAGTTAGAACCGACCGCTCGCGCGCGGCCCTGCCACGTATCCGCTTCGTGTCCGAACCACGAAGTTGCTGCCTTCGTGCACGCGGACCAGCAGCGGATGCCAGCCCGCGGGCGCGCCCGATTCGAACGTCATCACGTACTGGTGCCGTAGTTCCGTGACGATTTGCTTCACCGCCGTGGCCGCTTCCATCGGCGTACTGCTCACAAACAGCGCGCCTCCCGTCCAGCGCGAGAGATCGTCGAGCGTGCCCCGCGGCCTGACGGCCCCGCCGTCGCCTGCCGCCGCGCCGTCGTTCAGGTGATCGAGCGGCGACGAGACGACGAAGCTGTAGACCGGCACATCGACCGCGCTGGCCGCCGCCGACACGGCGGTGGCGTCGAGCCGGCTGCGGTTGTCGAGGCCGTCCGTGATCACGACAATCGCGCGGCGCGTGCCGCCGTCTTCGGCCAGGCGCGTGCCGGTCTGCGCCACGGCGTCAAAGAGCGCCGTGGACCCCCACGGCTCGACCCTCGCCAGCGCGCCGACGACGTCGGACGGCGACGTCGTGAACGGCTGCACGACGTGGAGCTCGGAGTCGAAGGCGAAGAGCGCGACGCGATCGCGCCCGCGCTCCAGCTCGGCGGCGAGCTTCGTCACGGCCTCGCGGGCGGCCGTCCACTTGCCGCTGATGTGCATGCTGCCGCTCGTGTCGAGCAGCACGGCGACGCTGACGGGCGTCGCTTCAGCGCGGAAATCGGCGATGTCGCGCTGGCGCCCGGCGTCGAACAGCTCGAAGTCCTTGCGCGAAAGACCGGTGACCGGGCGCCCGTGGTTGTTGTTCACGACGACGCTCACGGACACCAGGTCGACGCCGGCCTTGAAGGTCGGCGGCGGGTCGGCCTCCTGACTCAGAGTGCCGATGCTCAGTGCGCCAAGCGAAAACGTCAGAAACATCACCACGAGCCGCGCCATCACGGGACTGTCTGTTCAACTCTCTTGCCAGCGGTAATGCCCCGCAATTCGGGCTCGGCGCCTCCCTGGGCCGTGTAACTTGTTCGGCCACCGTGTAATTCCTCACCGATCGCATGGGCAGACCGCTGGTCAGCCAGCAACGAGAAGCCCGGTGTAATGGAGGGGGGATTAGTTGCCGCTCTGTTCGAGCCGCTGCTTCACGGCGCGCAGGTTCTCTTCGAGGCTGCCTCTGACGCGCCGCTCGACGATCGAGCGGCGGATGCGGGAGAACGCGCCGCGCAGTGCGCTTGCGCGCGAGCGGTTCACGTAGAACAGATAGAACGCCTGCCGATCGGCGACGCTGTCGCTCGCAATGACCAGCGCGAGCGACGCGTCGATGTAGCGGCTCGAATACACGTCACGCGTCGTCGCGACGTACTGGTGCGGGCCTTCCGGCGCGAGCGTCACGTGGGTGACGGAAATAAACGGCGCGAAACCGAATTTCTCTTTCGACCAGTAGAGGAAGTCTTCCGCGCCATGCAGCGGTTCGGCCGGATATGACGAGAGATGCGCGGGGAGCCCCGGGAATGCCGTGCCGATGTAGGGCGAGCTCTTCAGCAGCGCGTGAAGATCGTCGTCGGGCATGATCGGCGGCGTGTCGTCGTCGTACTGCCTGATGCGGCCGGGACCGCCGGCGGTGTAGGCGCGCACGTTGTCGAACAGCATCTGCTTGAACAGCGCGGCGGCCCTGGCGTCGGCGTCCGGGCGCTTCCAGTCGATCTCCTTCTCGACCCGGCGGATTTCATCCGCGGGAAGGCGGATCTCGCAGTCGCCGACATGGCACCCGCGCAGGTCGAAATCGTCGGGCGTGATGGTGAGGCGGTCGAGATCCGAGAGCTCCGGCGGGTTGCTGAAGCGGCCGATTTCAAGCACGCTCGAGCTTCGCTTGAAGCGCACGATGTCGCGATACGCCGCGGCGAACCGCTCCTTGCTCGCCTGAATGCGGACGCCGCCGACCGCGGCGACTTCCCGGACAGCCGCGACAGGGAGCGTGTGCCTGACGACCTTGCCGCGCTCGAGATCGGCGATCTCTCCGGCCGAAAACTTCAGATCGCCGACGAGCAGACGATGCAGGTCGGGCTGAAGGTCGGACGTCGTCCGATCCGCGGCGAGCACCGCCGTTCCCAGGGCCAGCGCAAGGAGCGCCGCACGAAGCATCACGTCCAGCCTCAACTTATCGCGACAAGATGAGCTCGGGAAGGGCCGGAGCGATGGTCGCCGTCGCGCCGACACCGAATGCATCCAGCCTCAATGACGGATGGTTGAGATCCGCCTGTTCACTCAGGTCCACGACGCGCGGCCGCGGCGGCGCGCTGCCAGCGCGCGATCGGCCGCGGTGCTGCCCATGTATTCAAGCGGCGCGCCAATCACGCGTTGATGGAGTCCGGCTGTAAGTACACGAAATGCTCGAGCGCCCCGGAGAGGATTCGGGGCGGCTAGGCTACTTGCTGTCGGCCGAGTCCTTGCCGTCGATCGGCGCGCCCGTGCCGGACGACCCCATGAACAGCCGCCGTCCGTCCTTGAGAATCAGGTCGCGGCCGTTCGCGCGATTGGCGCCGTTCTTCGCGCGATAACCCTCAACCGTGATCTCCATGCCCGCCTTCACGGCTTCACGCGTGAAGCCGCGGCGGAACAGCGTGTTCGGCGTGCCGCCTTCGACCATCCACTCGGTCACGGTGCCATCGGGGTTCTTCACGTCGATGTGAATCCACGAATGCGGATTAATCCATTCCATCTTCGTGATGGTGCCCTTGAGCGTCACCGGCGAGTTGGCGTCGAACTCCGCGGCGAACGAGTGATGGGCCGAGGCGATGCCCGCGGTGCCAATCACCACCAGCGCGCCGACTGCGATCTTCCTGATCATGCTCCGCTCCTACTGCTTCGTCGCCGCCGCAGCCGCCTTTTCCGCGTCGCGCGCGACTTCCAGGATGTTGTGCAGGCCGTAGTTGCCTTCGTGGCAGGCGTACTCGTAGAGGTCGCCCTCGCTCGTGCGCATGTGCAGCTCCACGGTCCACGGCTTCGTCCACGTCGTCGGGTCGTCCACGGTCACGCGGTACTCGACGCCGCCTTTGGCCGTGCGGGTGAAGCGCTCGATGAGATGCAGCGTCGCGCCCGAGCCGCGGAAGTTCATCTTGTCGCTGAAGTTCCTCGTCTCGACGACGAGCGTGTTGCCGTCCCAGTGGCCGCGCGAGTCGCCAAACCACTGATGGATCTTCGGCGAGAGCGCCGGACGGCTGTCGAGCGGGATGAGCCGCGTGTCGTGCACCATCTCGTGCGTGATCGCGACGTAGCCCGGGCCCTGCACGATCCGGATGTTGTTGTTGTACAGCGTCGGGAGGTCGCCGGCCGGCAGGCCCATGGTGATGCAGCGCTCGAGGGAACTGCGGCTCTCGGGTCCGTCGGCTCCCCCGTCGCGGCCGCCGGTCCGCCGCAGCGCGAGCCGCTGCTGCGCCTCGGGCGTCATCGGCGGAACGCGGCCGTTCGGCGGATCGACGATGAGCGAGGTGCGCCTGTCCTCGTCCACCTTGCGTCCCGGATCGGTCATGTATGGCGCGTGCACCAGGTTGGCGGGCGTGTTCTCGTCGGGCGGCGAGTCGAGGCGCTTGGCGGCGTTGGATTCGAGCCGCGCAACCTCTTCGTCGCTCAGGAACTGGCGATCGCCCATCGCGGCGGGACGCTCGAGCGGCGTGATCGTCTTGTAGTCCCACACGCCCTGCAGATCCGGATCGCCCCACGCCGTCCTGGCGGTATATGGCTTCGGAGGGGCCGCTTTCGCGGGCGGCGCGGTCTGCGCACCGAGCGACACAACGGCCGATGCGGCCGCCGCCGCCATCAGCCCGCCAAGGATCGCAACTCGTGCCTTCATCGATGTCTCCTTCAGCCCCACACTTTACACCGAGCACTCGAAAAACGCCCCAAATGCTTAGAATGTTACGCATGCGAAGACAACACCTTCTTCATGCGGTCCTCGCCGCGGGTTTTGCGGCTGGCGTGCTCACTCCTCTGTCCGGCCAGACTCCGGCCACTCCCAGAAAGAACGCGTATCGCGTGGCGCGGACGGCGTGGGGCGCGCCCGACCTCCACGGCGACTACACCAACAAGGACGAAGCGAACACGCCTCTCGAGCGGCCGCAGCAGCTGTCGGCGAAAGACCCGGGCACGTTCACCGAGGCGGAGCTCGCGCAGCTCGCCACAGAACGCGCCGCCCAGGCCCAGCAGATCGCCGGCGGCATCGGCGGCGCGGAAACCGGCGCCGGACCGACGCATTGGTACGATCATCTGGGCGCGAAAGGCAGCCGTCCGTGGTTCATCGTCGATCCGCCTGACGGCCAACTGCCGGCGATGACGCCGCAGGCGCAGCGCCGCGAAGCCGCCATTGCGCTCCTGAACGACGCGCGCAACGGCGAGGGGCGCGCCGATTCCCCGGACGATCGCAGCATGTACGATCGTTGCATCACGCGGGGCCTTCCCGGCTCGATGATGCCGGCGATCTACGGCAACGCGTATCAGATCGTCCAGACCCCAGACACGATCGCGATCCGCTACGAGATGATTCACGAAACGCGGATCATTCCGCTCGACGGACGTCCGCATGCCGGCCCCGGCGTGCATCTGCTGATGGGCGACGCCCGCGGCCGCTTCGACGGCGACACGCTCGTCGTCGAGACGACGAACTTCACCCGCCGCACGCACTTCGGCTACAACAACCGCTACAACTCGGAGAAGCAGAAGATCGTCGAGCGGTTCACGCCGATCGCGCCAGGGAAACTGAACTGGGAAGTGACGATCAACGATCCCGAGGTGTGGACGCGTCCGTGGACGTTCGCGATGACGCTGACGAAAGACGACAGCCAGCCCATCTTCGAGTACGGCTGCCACGAAGGCAATTACGGGCTGCGCGACATCCTCAGCGCCGCACGCGCGGAAGACTGACGGCCGGTCCGCTCCTGCCGGCTTAGACCTCTCTTAGCCGGAATTCCGGCCCGGTCGTGGTACCGCCCTTGCGTCTGGGGCGGTCATGCGAGGCATCCTCCAGCTCGCCTACAAGCTGCTCGTCAACGACAAGGCGAAATTCACAGCTCTACTGGTGGGAATCACCTTCGCCGTCTTTCTGATGGTGCAGATGCTGTCGATGTTTGCCGGCATCCTCAGTCGTTCGTCCGCGACGGTGTTCAACGTGAATGCATCGATGTGGGTCATGGATCCGTCGGTGCAGACAGTGGCGAACACGATCGGCATGCCCGACTACGTGCTCGATGTGGTGCGGAGCATCGAGGGCGTCAACTGGGCGGTGCCCCTGTATTCGGGAGGCGCACTCGTCAAGCTGTCTGACGGCACGTTTCAATCTGCCTCGATACTGGGGCTGGACGACACGAGCCTGTTCGGCCGGCCGCAGCTCCTGCAGGGCCGAATCGAAGACATCTACGGCGAGAATGCGTTCATCGTCGTCAAGGATCCCGAGTTTTCGAAACTCGGCAACCCGCAGGTCGGGACCGAATTCCAGGTCAATGATCATCGCGGCGTGATCGTCGGCATTGCCACGGTCAACAGCAGCGGCTTGTTCGGCGTCCCCACGCTCTACACGACGTACGATCGCGCGCGGCAGTACCTCCCGAATCCGCGGTTCACGATTTCCTATGTGCTCGTCGAGCCGAAGCGCCCGGCCGACGTCGCCCGCATCAAGCAGCAGGTGGAAGCGCTGGGATATCTGGCGTTGACGAAGGCCGAGTTTGTCGATCGCATTTCGGCCTTTTACAAATACCAGACGGGGATCGGCATCAACATCCTGATCATGACCGTGATGAGCTTCATCGTCGGCCTCTCCATTTCGGGTCAGACGTTTTATACGTTCGTGCTCGAAAACCTGGAAAAGTTCGGCGCATTGAAGGCGATGGGCGCCAAGAGCCGCGAGCTGATTCTGATGATTCTGTTCCAGGCGGGCTTCACCGCCATGACCGGTTATGGCCTCGGCGTGGGGCTGTGCGCGCTCATGATCACGCTCGCGCGGGTCCGGCGGCCGGATTACGCGGCCATGATCACGTTCCAGAATCTCGCGCTGGCGTTCGTCATGGTGGTCATCATCGCGGCGATTTCGAGCTACGTCGGCGTGCGAAAGGTGCTGCGAATCGAACCGTTCGAGATCTTCAGAGCCTGAAATGCCGGCAAGCGCGATCACGGCCACGAACGTGGTCAAGTGGTTCGGCGAAGGCGACGCTCGCACGACGGCGTTGCGCGAGGTCAGTCTCGACGCGTACTTCGGCGAAATGCTCTACATCGTCGGGCCATCTGGCAGCGGCAAGACGACGCTGTTGAGCGTGCTGTCGGGGATTCTGCGTCCGGATGGCGGGAGCGTCTCGGTGGAAGGCGCGCGCATCTGGGATCTCAGCAGCGACGCGCTCGCGGATTTCCGGCTGCACAAGATCGGATTCGTGTTCCAGGACTATCACCTGTTCCCCCGGCTGAGCACCGCCGAGAACGTCGCGATTCCCCTGATCCTGAAGCGCCGCAACTGGAAGGAGTCGATCGACGAGGCGATGACGTATCTGGATATCGTCGGCCTCAAGAGCCGCGCCGAGCTGCCGCCCGTCAAGTTGAGCGGCGGCGAACAGCAACGCGTCGCCATCGCCCGTGCGATTGCAGGACAGCCGGACATTCTGATCATGGACGAGCCGACCGCGTCGCTCGACGGCGACACCGGCCATGCCATCGTCTCTTTTGTGAAGACGCACATCCTGAATGACAAGCGCTGCATCCTCATCGTGACGCACGACGCCCGAATCTACGAGCTCGCGACGCGGATCCTGAAGATGGAAGACGGCCGGCTGACCGGCAGCGAAACAGGCGGCCCTCGATGAGAAAAGCGATCCTGGCGCTGTCACTGTTGGGACTGCTGGCCGGAAGCGCCGCAGCCTATCTGTCCAGCCTCACCGAGCCTCCGCTGCCGCCCGCGTTCAATCCAGCCACGAATCCGTACGTGCATGGAATCTATGCGAACGGGATTCTCGAAAGCGATCAGCCGGTTGGAGAAAACGTCAATGTGTATCCAGAGGTGTTCGGTACGGTGAAGCAGATTCTCGTCTCCGAGGGCGCCGAGGTCGAGCCGGGCCAGGCGCTGCTCGTCATCGACGATTCGATTCAGCGGGCAACCGTGGCGCAGCTGCAGTCGCAGGCCCAGGCGGCCTTTGCGCTGCTCGAGGAATTGCGGGCGCAGCCGCGACAGGAGACGCTTGACGTCGCCGAGGCGCAGGTCGCGTCGGCGCAGGCCACGCTCACGAGCGCGCAGGACACGCTCGCGAAGCAGCAGGCCGCGTTCAACCTCAACGCGAAATCCGTCAGCAAGGACGCGTTGGACAGCGCAATCAACGCGGCGGCGGTCGCCAAAGCGGCGTTCGACGTGGCGCGGAAGCAACGCGACCTGATCATGGCGGGCGCCTGGATCTACGACATTCACAACCAGGAACGGCAGTACAACGCCCTCGTCAAGTCCTCGACGGCCGCCACCGCGCTGCTGGCGAAATACATTCTGCGGGCGCCCGACCGCGGCGCCGTGCTGGCAATCAACGCGTCGGTCGGGGGCTTCGTCTCGACTCAAGGCGCCTACGAAAGCTACACGCAGGGCATGACACCCGCGCTGGTGCTCGGCAGCGCGCGCAAGCAGCTCCAGGTCCGCTGCTATATCGACGAGATCCTCGTGCCGCGGCTGCCTGCCCCGTCACAAATGAAGGCGCAGCTCTCCGTTCGCGGATCGGATGTCAAGATCGCGCTCCACTACGTCAGAACCCAGCCGTTGGTCTCGCCGAAGATCCAGCTGTCCGATCAGCGGCAGGAGCGCGTGGATGTCAGAGTGCTCCCGATGATCTTCAGGCTCGAACAACCGGCAGGCGTGAATCTGTTCCCCGGACAGCTGGTCGATGTCTACATCGGTGAGTGACCATGGACACCAGATGGCGACTCGCAGCCGCGGCCGTCTTCATCAGCGCATGTGCCGTCGGCCCGAAATACACGCGACCGTCGGCACCGGTTCCACCCGCGTATCAGGAGCCCGCACCGGACGTCGTCGATGCGTGGAAGCGCGCGCAGCCAGGCGACACCGTCGCGCGGGGCAGCTGGTGGGAACGCTTCCACGATGCGCGGCTGAACGAGCTCGAAGAGCACCTGAATCGTTCGAATCAAACCGTGGCCGCCGCCGCCGCAGGCGTCCAGATAGCCAGAGCCGTGGTACGCGAGGCGCGATCTCAGTACTTCCCCGCCGTGACCGCCAATCCGGCGATCAACTACGCGCGCGTGACCGCCGGATTCGGCGTGCCACTCGGCAACGTCTATACAAGTTACCTGCTTCCTTTCGAAGCATCATGGGAACCGGATCTCTGGGGACGCGTCCGAAAGACGGTGTCGTCGAGCACACTCACGGCGCAAGCCAGCGTCGCCGACTTCGAGAACGTCCGGCTGGCCGCGCAGGCGGAGCTCGCTGCTGATTACTACGAACTGCGCGCACAGGACGCGCTCAAGGACGTGCTGGATGCGGCCGTGGCGGCCTATCAGGAGACCGTTGAGATCACGAGCGCCAGGTACATCGCCGGCCTCGAGTCGGATGAAGCCGTGGCGCAGGCGGAAGCGCAGCTCAGGGCCACGCAAGCACAGGATCTGAATCTGGGCGTGCTCCGCGCGCAATACGAACATGCGATCGCGACGCTCATGGGCGAGCCCGCGTCGACGTTCTCACTGCCCGCGCAGCGCGTCGAGTTCACTCCGCCCGCAACGCCGCCCGGCCTACCTTCCGAGCTGCTCGAGAGACGGCCTGACATTGCCGCGGCCGAACGCGCCGTGGCCGCTGCAAACGAGCAAATCGGGATCGCGAGCGCAGCGTTCTTCCCGACCGTGCTGCTGAATGCGACCGGCGGATTTCAAGGTCTGTCACTGGCGCAGTGGCTCACATGGCCAAGCCGCATCTGGTCCGTTGGACCGAGTCTGGCCCAGACGATCTTCGATGCCGGATTACGGAGGGCCACGGTGCAGCAGGTTCGCGCGTCCTACGACCAGACCGTCGCCAACTACAGGCAAACAGTACTGACGGCGTTCCAGCAGGTCGAGGACAACCTCGCCGCGCTCCGAGTGCTCACGCAGGTGATTGAGCAGCAGGACGCCGCGGTCGACGCTGCGAAGCGCGCTCTCGATGAAGCCGACGCGCGATACAGGGGCGGGGTCGACCCGTACCTGAACGTGATTACGGCGCAGACCACGCTCTTGAACAGTCAGCTGACGGCCGTCAGTTTCCGCATGCAGCAGATGGTTGCCAGCGTCCAGTTGATCAAAGCGCTCGGCGGCGGCTGGGACGTGTCGCAGATGCCCGCCGCGAGCGCACTCAGCACATCGACCCGCTAACGCTTCTCGTCGGCGCGCGAGCCGGAGAGGATGTTCGACATCGCGTGATTGCCTTCATGGCACGCGTATTCGAAGATCCTGTAACCCGAATCACGCTTGAGCGGAAACGACGCCGTCCACGGCTTCGTCCACGTCTTCGGATCGTTGACCGTCACCTCGTACTGCATCGTGTCGGGGCCGGTGCGCGTGAACTTCTCGACCAGTTCGAGCGCATCGCTCATGATCATCAGGTTTCCATTGGCCGTCGCGCCGGTCCTGCCGTTGAAGTTCGTCGTGCGGATGACGAGCGTGTTCCCTTCAAAATGACCCCGCGAATCGCCCATGTACGACCGCAGCTTCGTCGACAACGCCGGACGGTTGTCAAGCGGGATGACGCGCGTTTCGTGAATCATCTCGTTCCGCAGCACGACGTAACCGGGAATCTGGATGAACTGGTTGCCGTTGTTGTAGACCACTGGAAACATCGAGCCGAGGACGCCGCGCGAAATACACCGGTCGTACGGCCCGAGCTCGGACGCTTCATTGAAACCGGTGTACTGAAGGTAC
>Ga0153915_10000993_pt1 | contig 26132 bp, 21 predicted proteins | sample Opewatmetagenome_2_FD_107003 | JGI IMG/M metagenome (GOLD analysis project Ga0153915, IMG submission 107003) | Freshwater wetland microbial communities from Ohio, USA - Open water 3 Core 3 Depth 3 metaG | ecosystem: Environmental > Aquatic > Freshwater > Wetlands | place: USA: Ohio, Lake Erie...
AAAGGCGAAGGACGGGGAGCTCCCGGATCCCGTTGCTATCCAGGCCAGGGAACTCCTTGAAGGGATATCCTCACCGGGGGAGGGGCCGGGATGGGGCAGAGCCCCTCCCGCAAGAATCCCTGACAAGAAGAGGATATTCGATTCCTGATCCCGCCAATCCAGCACTTTCTCGGTTCCGGTCACTTGCCCCAGAAGGAGTTATCCTTCCGCCTGAGTGCTGCGAACTCGGCGAGAGCTTCCTTCAGGGACTGGCTCAGGTGCTCCAGCATTTCGTGCTCCATCACTTTCACGTGCCGTTCGGGGACGTCAACGTAGAGCTCATCGTGGACATTGATCTGCCGGCCCACCGTGGGGCCCTCGATGGAGATGGCCAGTTCCGCCCCGGCCTCCGCCTCGGCCACGGCCTCCTGCCGGAGCTGCATGGTCTTGAGGTGGCCGATCCGCCGGCCGTTTTTATCGGCCAGATCCACCCCGCTGCGCAGCTTCCCGGAGATCACCCGGACGCCCACCACCGCGGGATTGGACTGGCGGAAGACGCAGTGGGGCAGCAGCTGGATCTTCGCCGGGAGCACCACCTGCTCGAACTGCTGCCGGGCCTTCTTCTTCAGTTCCTCGTCCTTCCATGCCACGTAGTCGTTGATCAGCTGGTAGATGACGTTGCCCCGGAAGACCTTCACCCTCGCAAAGGAGGGGTCGTTCAGGAGCTCTGCGGCATCCGGAAGAAGGGGCGTATTGAAGCAGAGCATCACCGAGTGGAGGGGATCCTCGATGGTCTGGACCTCTACCAGGTCATGGCGGCTCACCGGTCCCACCTCTGCCTTCATGACACCGATGTGGTGTTCCTGCAGCTCCTTGGAGAGGGCTTCGAGGGCCCCGATGGTGTCGGCCTTGATGGTCACCCCCTCCTCGGAGAGGAGGACATGAATCTCCTCCATCTCCTGTCGCACCTGCTGGATCACCTGCTCCCGGTCGCCCCGGACGCCGTAGAGCGGGGATCCCGCGATGACGTCGTCCAGGCCGGGGGCGGAGACCTTGATACCGGCTGCCGCCACTACCTCCTTCACCCGGTCGAACCGGTCCTCGATCCGGATCTCCTTCATGGGACGGGGTTTCAAGAGCGACCTGACCTTCGTCTGCGTGACACCGTCGTGGGTGGCCACCACCACCTCGTCCCCGACCCGGAGGGTACCGTCAAAGAGGATCAGGTCCAGGGTCATCCCGAGGCCCCGCTCCTCCTTCACCTCCAGGACGGTACCCCGTGCGCCTCCCTCGGCAGAGAAGGCCAGGTCCCCCTTCAGGAACCGCTGGGCGAGCCCGACGAGCACCATCAGGAGGTCCCCGATCCCCTCGCCGGTGTGGGCGCTCACCGGGACGATGGCCACGGTCCGCTGGAAATCGGTGACCCGGTCAAACCGTTCCGATGCGAAACCGGTCTCCGCCAGGGTCCCCACGATCTCGTACATCTTGTGTTCCAGCGTGGACCGGGAACGTTCCCCCTGCTGCTCGTAGGATTTCAGGAAGGTGGCCTTCTCCTGGACCCGCCACCCGTGGATGCGGTCGATCTTGGTGGCAGCCACCACGAAGGGGGTCCGGTACTGGCGGAGGATCTGCACCGCCTCCCTTGTCTGGGGCTGGAATCCCTCGTTGATATCCACCACGAGGATGGCCAGTTCGGCGAGGGCCCCGCCCCGGGCCCGTAAGGTGGTGAAGGCATGGTGGCCGGGCGTATCGATGAAGAGGAGCCCTGGCACGTCGATGACCGCTTTCCCCGAGGTCCCTGCCATGGAGAGAATGCTCTCAATCGGAACCAGCGTTGCGCCGATGTGCTGGGTGATGGCCCCTGCCTCGTGGTCCACCACCGAGGAACCCCGGATCCGGTCCAGGAGCGACGTTTTGCCATGGTCCACGTGGCCCAGGACACAGACAATGGGAGTGCGGATCTTTGGTGTGTCGGCCATCGTATCCCTCCCCCACAGAAATGCTCCGGCGGCAGTCCGGGGTACCGGCACTGCAATATCATTACTCTCGCACTGCCTACATAAGGGTGACTCAGGCAGGTGGGGAGACCGGTGATGTGGCAGGGGGGTGAGGGGGGAGGGGTCATCCCTCCGGTGGCCACTCACCCGAGGGATTATGGGCGGTCCTCCCGCCTGTCCGGTACCTCATCCCGCGGTTCGTCCGTCGACACCGTCCATTCCCGGGGTGAGGGATATCTTAATCAGATTCCATTTCCTATAGTGTTGAGTCATCCTGCCGGGGTGGGGTAGCTGGTTATCCTAGGGGACTGTGGATCCCCCGACCCGGGTTCGAATCTCGGCCCCGGCCTCCTGAAACACCTGTTTTTCCATTCATTCCCTGGAAAGCACTTCCCCCATGTGAGGTCGTTCGTAAGGTCGCTCATCCCGAAGATCAGACTATCCTCATGGGGGTGGGACCGGGAGGGGGTCTCCCCCTCCCGCTGAGCATGGCAGGACCGGCGGGATTATCACATCAGGATGCTCCTTTGTTCAACACAAGGAACGACGACGGGGACGCTCCAGGGGGAACCTGCGGTTCCCCCGCCGCGTGGGCGCCCCCTCCCCTGCTGAAGATGGTTCGCCACGTCGGTTTCACTGGAGAAGCGCTTCTCCTCCCATGGATGCTGAACGCCCCGTGGACCGGACCGCAAAACACTATCCTGCGGGGATCAGTCTGATCCTCCCGGTCACCCTTTTCCCCGCCGCTCCAGCGCCCGGAGCAGGAGCTCCCCGCCCTGCTCCCCCACGGTCTTCTGGGAGCCGTGCATGACATCGACATGGTCGATCCCGAGCATTGCGGCGAGGGGCCGCTCCCGCATGCCGCCGATGAGGAGGTCCACAGCGAGTCCGGTGAGGCGGGCTGTCATCTCCTCCTGCAGGGGATCGGCCAGCACCACGCATCCGGGCCCGGCCGCCTCCTCCACCTTCCGGACGCTCTCCGGGTCCCCCTCCACCGCGACGAGCACCGGCGGGTTTCCCGCCCCCCGGAGGAACCGGGCCACCGCCACCGCCCGGGTGGGGCCGCCCACGATGGCCACCCGGCGGGCCGTCTCCTCGCGGCAGGCCTCCCGTTCCGGCACCCCTGCAGGGGACGGCCTCTCCCCGATCCCCAGCGCCTCCGTGACCTGCGAGAGGAACCGCTGCGTCCCCTCCCGCCCGAGGGGGAACTCCACGGTGATCCACGGCGTCCCGCACCGCCTTTCCAGCACTTCCGCCGCGTCCCGCCCGGTGGTCTCGCAGACCACGACGTTGAGGGCTGCCTGCCCCAGCCCTTCCAGTTCCCTGAGAGTGGCACCCGCCGTGAGAACGCCGGGTACGTGCACGCCAACGGAGGCCAGGAGCCGCTTCAGCTCTGCGAGATCCGGACCGCTCCGGAGGAGACCTATCAGGTTCACGGAACCTGGGATCACCTCCGCATCCGGGTGGACCAGCACCTCGGCGAGCCGCGCCAGGGCCTCACGGGTGCCGGTCCGGTGGTCCCCCTCGAACCCCCCGCCGGAGAGGCTGACCACCCGGGCCCGGGTCCTGGCCTCGCGGCTGGCCCCCTCCACGTCCTCGCCGATGATGCCCGAGGCGCAGCAGGAGAGGACGAAGATGATGTCGGGGGAGAGGTCCCGGTCCAGGGTCTCGATGGCAGCCACCAGTTTCCGTTCGGCCCCGAAGACCACGTCGTGCTCGTCCAGGGCAGTGGTGGTGATCCGGGAGGGGCGGTCCCCCCGCATCCCCAGGATGTAGTTGATGTGGTACACGCACCCCCGGGGGCCGTGGACCAGGATGGCGGAGTTCCGGATGGTGCCGATGGCCCGGATGGTGCCAAAGAGCCTGCAGGTCGCCCGGGGGATCTCCACTGACGGATTTTCCATGGTATTCCTTCTCCTCACCGGAGCACTCCAGTACCCCCCTGCGATGCACTCCAGTGATCAAAAGGCGGGAACGGGAGATAATGCCATCGCAGGTTCGGGGAACGTCAGGGAGCGGGAACCTTTACCCGTCTTCTCCATGAGAGGGCTGCCCCGGCCAGGGAGAGGACCAGAAAGATCGCGAAGATCAGGCGGATGGCAGCCATGAGTTCCGGGTACAGGGACAGTTCGATAGGCTGCTGTCCCAGGTACATGGCAAACGTCACCATCACGACGCCCATGGAGAAGGCCATGCCCATGTCCCGGCTGGTGGAGAGCATCGCCGAGGCAATCCCGTACTGGCTCCTCTCAACCGAGGACATGACGGCATTCGTGTTGGGCGCCGAGAAGAAGGCGAGGCCGCACCCCAGGATCATGAGGAGTGCCATCACCACCGCCATGGGAGTTGCCGGAGAGAGGAACGTAAACCCCAGCAGGCTCACCGCCGAGACGATCATGCCGGTCGAGGCCAGCACCGCAGGTTCGATACGGTCCGAGAGCCGCCCGGCGATGGGGGAGCAGATTACCTGCACCAGCGGCTGGAGAAAGAGGATCGACCCGGCCGCTGCAGGCTCCAGACCCCGGATGTACTGGAGGTAGAGGCTGGTGAGGAGGGCCACCGCAAAGGTGGCCGCGTAGTTGATGAGGGCTGCCGCGTTGGAGTAAGTGAACATCCGGTTCTTCCGGAGGAGATCCAGCGGGATCAGGGGGGCCGTGGCGGTCCGCTCCACCCGGGCCAGGAGGGGAATGAGTACCGCCGCCGCGGCCAGGAAGAGGATGGCACTGAGTGAGGGCATCCGGGAGAGCCCAAGGAAGAGCGCCAGCAGGATCCCGGTGGTGAGGGCCGCACCGGGAAGGTCCAGCCCCCCGCGGCAGGCCTCGTTCAGGTATGCAGGGATCCGGTGGAAGGTGGCCATGACGATGCCGGCAATGACCAGGGTGACGGCAAAGATCGATCTCCAGCCGAAGTACTGGGTGAGGACACCGCCCAGGAACGGCCCCAGCGAGAGGCCGACATAGACGGCGGTGACATTGATCCCCAGGGCCCGGCCCCGTTCGCCCGCCGGGTACAGGTCCGAGATGATGGCGGTGATGGTGGAGAAGACCATGGCCGAGCCGATCCCCTGGATGAACCGCAGGAAGAGCAGCGCGAAGACGGAGGGAATGAAGACGATGAACGCCGTAGCCGCGGTGTAAATCACGACGCCCGCCTTGAAGACCGAGACCCGGCCGTAGCAGTCCCCGAGCCTCCCTGCCGGAAGCATGAAGATGAGCATCGAGAGCAGGTAGGCGCTGGGGACCCAGGAGAGTGTCACTGCACCCACCGAGAACTCCTCGGCGATCAGGGGCAGGGCCAGGTCGATGGAGGAGCCGGTGAAGGGGTTCAGGAACGCGGCCATCGTGAGGATGACAAGAGTGATCGTCCTCGTACGGGTATCCGGCTGCGGATGGTACACCGGGACTTCCTGAGGGTCCATCTCCTCAGCGTTCTCCCCCGGGTGTAATAGGTTCTGCCGTTGCCCCCGGGGATCTCTCCGTCGCCTGTGGATGTTATCCCTCGTACCACGGTGATGTCCTGTCTCTTGGTACTACTCACGGGACGCTCTCGGGGGCTCACCGCCCCCGCCGCGTGGGCACCCCCCGCCGGGATTCCGGGAGCCGGTGATCGATCCTGTACCACCGACCGATGTGGCGGGACATCCTCACGGGGGAGGGGCCGGGAGGGGGCCTGCCCCCTCCCGCACCATGTCCTGAACCAGCCTGTGAGTGAGATCAGGAGAATTCGCCGATCCTTCCCCATACACATGGAGGGAGGGCGCCCACCCATCCAGGAACCTTTCAGCTCTCCAGCTGGGCCTCTCTTCCAATCCGCTCCGCGTAACGGTGGGTGACGGCGGCCAGGGCAAGGGAAGCGGCTCCCACGATCCCCAGGGTGCCCGCGAGATCCATGCCGGAGGATCCGGACACCGCCCTCACGATGACGTTCAGGGGGTTGCCCGGGAGCGCGATGACCACCAGGATCACGACAACGAGGGCTGTCGAGTAGATGAACTGGGCGGCGGTCCGTTCCCGGTAGTGGAGCGCTGTCAGGGCCGAGAGGAGGATCAGGGCCAGGGAGGAGAGGGAGACCAGGAGCAGGACGGGCAGGAGGTTTGCCACCGGTATGCCGTTGGCCGCGAGCAGGAGGAGCCATGCCCCCGCCTGGACCGGTACCAGGAGCTCGCAGGCCAGCACCTTGCCCCACACCACCTCGGTGAAGGAGACGGGTGTGGAGACCAGGGTCTCCAGGGTGTGGTGCTGGTACTCCTCGGTGATCATGTCGATGATCAGGGAGGAGGCGATGATGGCGGGCATGAAGACGAGGAGCGGGATGAGGAGGCCGTACACGAACTCGTAGAATCCTTCGCTCCGCGGCCCTGCCGGGAACCGGACATCCCGGGGCGTTGCCGAGAGGCGGGTCTCCCGCACCTCCCGCAGTTCCTTCTCGTATTCCAGGAGCACCTCCTTCAGCTTCACCTGCACGACGGCCGTCTGGATATCGTTCTGCAGGGTATAGAGGGTCACCTGCACGGGCTCCTGTGCATCGGGCGGCGTCGGTGGGACATAGATCACGGCGGCCAGCTTCCGCTCCTCCAGCGCCGCGATACCGGTGGAGAGATCCATCCGGTACACCTGGAAATCGGCCCGCTCCCCCAGGAGATGGTCCAGCGTGGAGCTGGACCCGGCAAGGGCTATCCCGTACCGGACCCGGGTGGCGGTGGAGAGAGAGGAGGGGTCGTACATGGAGGTGAGCCCCACCATGAGAAACGACGAGAACATGGCCACGAAGAGCTGGAGGAGGACGGCGAGGAGGATCGTCTTCTCGTGGTTCAGGCCGAAAAACTCCTTCTTCGCGATGATGCCGACGTGGCGGGCGTTCATGGCATCCACCCCAGGATGAAGTACAGGTTGTAGAGGCCGTGGATCACCGTCGCAGCCAGGAGGCCGGGGAGATACCACCGTTTCCCGCCGGCCCGCAGCATAAGGGAGACCGTGAGAACTCCGGTGATGTGGAGGAGGAGGGGCAGCCAGAGGAGGAGGATCCCCTGCTGCAGAAAGAGGACGGAGCCAAAGACCGATTCGGTGATCTGGGTGAGCATGACGAAGAGGAAGAGCTTCTCGCCCACGAGAAATCCGGCACCGGTTGCCACGGAGGCCAGGACCAGGGTCTTTGCACCGGGGCGGGCATCGCCTTCAAAGAAGAGGGTGTACACGCCGATGGATTTGGCGAACTCCTCGATGAACGCCGCGGAACCGATCAGGAGGAGGAGGGACCAGGGCAGGGGCAGGTTGAAGAAGAGGACGAGGGCCATCATCTGGACCATGAAGATGAACGGGATCAGGAACACGTTCATGAGAAAGACAGAGCGGAACGGATGTTCCCGGGAGAGGGTGGCGGCAACGAACTCCCGCGCCCGGGAAAAGAAGGGCAGCTCGGAGAAGAGCCGCTCGGCAGTGAAGTTGACGGTGCCGGCATAGAACAGCACGCCGGAGGTCAGCCAGAAGAGGGCCGTCGAGTACAGGTACTGGCCTGCGGTGAACCCCTCTCCCTGGAGTTCCAGCACGATGAGGGTGAGGGGGGAGATGAGGGAGATGACGTGCACCTGGGCAAAGATGGAGGGGAAGAAGAGGTACGTGGTGGCCACCGTGGAGAAGAAGATGGAGATGAATGAGAGCTCCTTGAAGGACCGGGAGAGCATGCCGATGAGGAGGGCAGCGGCGAGGAAGAAGAGGATCACAGGGATGAGGGGGAGGAGCACGGTGAGGGGCGCCCCCGAGGCCAGGATCACCGCCGCGGAGATGCCCACCATGCCCAGCAGGTAGGGGAGCATCTTCCCGAGAATGATGACGGACGGGGCCACGGGGCTCGCGAGGAGCACCTCCCCTTTCCGCTCGATCCGCTCGTGCATGACAGACATCATGAAGAACTGGGAGGTGAAGTAGAGGGGAAAGATGAAGGCAAAGACAAAGATGATGGAGTCAAAGGGCAGGGGTGGCGAGAGCTGGGAGGGGGTACGGAAGGTGAGGTTCCCCGGTTCCTGGGAAAGGAGCCCGGTATAGCGGGTGATCTGATCGGGTGTCCCTTCTTCCTGCAGGAGTCCTTCCCGGAGTGCCTCCTCGGGGACCGGGAGCTGCGGTGCCGGGGTGGCCACCTCCGCCACCGGCCCTTCGGGTACCGGGGGCTCCCCGGAGCGCTGCCGCACGGACAGGTACTGGCCGCTCTCGGTCGCCTCAAAGGAGAGCTCGCTCTTCACGTCCTGCAGGTCGATCCAGAGGGGGTAGGCGGCAAAGAGGTCCTCCTCCCGGTTGTACACCGACGACATGTACTGGCGGTAATCCCGCTCCAGTGTCTTCTGCGCCGCCCGGCCCCGATCGGTCCGGGGCAGGAGAACCTGCCCCTCCACGATCACCAGGTCGTAGGATCCCCGGTCCGCCAGGAGGGCGTCGCCCTCTGCAGAGAAGACCCGGAACCGGGTGTCTCCTCCCAGGATCACGGCGAGGCCGGGATCGTCGATCCCCAGGGTGTAGATCCCGTCCTGCAGGTGCATACCGCTCCGGGCGGTGAAACCGGTGGCGAGGAAAAGGAGGAGGAAGAGGACCACCGCCACCGGGAGGACGTTTCGCCCCAGGGTCGTGAAGGAACGCTTCACTTCCCAGCGGGCAATCGTGAGGACAGAGGCGAAAATTCCCATGATAACCGGATTGCTTCCCTAAAATCCCTGTGATCAGCTGAGAATCTATTTCTCTCAATGCGAGAAATAATTACTGCATCCATGATCCAGGCGAGGGGTATCACCAAGCGCTACAACGGCTTTCTCGCCCTTGACGGCATCGACATCGACCTGGAGGATACCCGGATTTTCGGGGTTATCGGGCACAACGGCGCGGGCAAGACCACGCTGCTCCGGATCATGTCCGGGCTCATCGCCCCCACCTCCGGATCCCTCTCCATCGGGGGCATCGATGTGGTGGCCGAACCGCTGCGGCTGAAGCGGATGCTGGGCTACCTGCCCGAGGAGTCCCACCTGTACGACACCATGACGGTGCCCTCCTACCTCCAGTTCTTCGGCGAAATCTACGGCCTGGACCGATCTCGCATCGAGGGGAGGTCGAGGGAACTGCTGCAGGCGCTCTCCCTGGAGGACGGGGGGAAGAAGATCGGGGAGCTCTCCAAGGGGATGAAGCGGAAGACCGCCATCGCCCGGTCCCTGCTCCACGACCCCTCCCTCCTGATCTACGATGAACCGTCGTCAGGCCTGGACCCGATGACCTCCCGGTACATCATCGATTTTCTGAAGGGTCTCCGCCAGCAGGAGAAGACGATCATCTTCTCAGCCCACAACCTCTTTCAGGTGGAGGAGATCTGCGACCGGGTCATGATCCTCAGGCGGGGGAAGCAGGTGGCCTGCGGTACCATGCAGGAGCTCCGTGAGATGTTTGGCACCATCACCTACTCCGCCTACTTCTCCATCGACGATATCGGCCGGCTCGGGAAGCATCTCAACTACCGGAGGGAGGGGGCCTTCTACGTGCTGGACGGTCTGGACATCCACGAGATGAACGAGGTGACGACGGCCCTCCCCTCCATCGGGGGCCGGGTGGAGAGGATCGAGTCCCGCTATCCGACGCTGGAAGAGATGCTCGTGAAAATCGGCAAGTGAGCGGGACTCCCGGAATTCGGTATCTGGCGGTTTCTGGGATATGGTGCGGGAGGGGGCTTGCCCCCTCCCGGACCCTCCCCCGGTGAGGATGGACCACCACGCAGGTCAGTGGGACAGGATGGATCCCCCGTTCCTGGAACACCGGCGGGGGTGCCCACGCGGCGGGGGCGGAGCCTCGGCGGAGCCACCGAGAGCGTCCCACCAGTACGCGAAATATTGAAGACACCGACACCAGGCGGTGAAGAGGACCATCCCCTAGAGTCGCGGCGAAGGCGGGAAAACCAAGAAGGGAGCGGGCCTGAAGGGATTCGAACCCCTGGCCTATGGATTAAGAGTCCATCGCTCTACCTGACTAAGCTACAGGCCCATGAAATGACCTAAGATTCTGGTTGGTTCCCGGTATTAATAGTTACGGAATCCCTTATTACGGGGGAACATCCATCTCATGTACATATGGCCGAAGCGGTGCGCCAGCGGAAGAGGAAGGAAGCGGTCGAAGCCCCGCCACGGGAGCTCCAGACCTCGCAGCGGGCACGGAAGCTCCGCGACCTGCTGGCCGGATGGAAAGGCACACTCGGCATCGTCACCCACACCAACCCGGACCCGGACTCCATCTCCTCGGCCATGGCGCTTTCGGCCATCGCCGCCGACGCGAGCAATAACCGGCTCAAATGCCGGATCCTGTACGGCGGCAACATCGGGCATCAGGAAAACCGGGCCTTCGTCAACCTGCTGGATATCAGCATGGAGCGTATCACGCCCCAGGTGTTGAAGGAGTGCACCTATCTCGCCCTGGTGGACTCCTCGGTGCCCGGGGTCAACAACGAGCTGCCGAAGAACACCCCGGTCCACCTGGTCATCGACCACCACAAGAACGGTGAATCCCAGGAGGTGAAGGCCGACTTTTCCGATGTGCGCAACGACATCGGGGCCACCGCCTCGATCCTGGTCCAGTACCTGAAGGAGCTGGGGCTCACCGTCAACACCAAGGTGGCCACCGCACTCCTCTACGGGATCCGGGCCGACACCCGGGACTTCCGGAGGAACGTGACCCCCGCAGACCTGACCTATGCCGCCTACCTCCTCCCCCTGACGGACCTGGATCTCCTGGAGAAGATCACCTCCCCGGCCATCTCCCAGGAGACACTGGACGTGCTGAGCAATGCCATCCGGAACCGGAAGATCCGCAGCGGTTACCTTTTCTCCACGGTCGGGTTCGTCCGGAACCGGGATGCCCTCCCCCAGGCCGCCGATCTCCTCATCAACCTGGAGGGAGTGAACACCGTCCTCGTCTGCGGGATCGGGGACTCCTCCATCTACATCTCGGCCCGGAACAAGGACATCCGTCTCCATCTTGGCAATGTGCTGTCGGAGGCCTTTGGCGATATCGGGGATGCAGGAGGGCACCCCAACATGGCCGCCGCCACGATCCCCCTCACCTACTTCTCCCTGGTGAAAACCAAGGAGGATCTCCTGACCCTCGTGCTGGACCCCATCCTGCGCAAGTTCATGCGGGTCGTGGGCCTGGAGAAAGAAGAGCACCATGAAATTTTCGAAGTTTGAGGAGTGGGAGCCCTACTACCAGCAGATCCTCGGGGACTTCGGGTTCGACCGGGCCGCTGACGAGGAGGCGGCCCGTGTCCTGGACCGGCTCCTGCCTGCCGATTCCCTCTCCCTGCTGGAAGCCGCGATCCGGGGGAAGGCCGTCACTGTCTGCGGGAATGCCCCGTCCCTGGACCGGGACCTGGACCGATTGACCGGCGTTGTCCTGGCAGCGGACAGGGCGGCAGACCGCCTCTTCCGGCAGGGGATCCGCCCGGCTGCCATCGCCACCGACCTGGACGGGGCCACGGAGGAGTTCGTGGAGATGAACCGGAGGGGCACCGTTGTCGTGATCCATGCCCACGGCGACAACATCCCCCTCCTCCGCCGGTGGGTCCCCCACTTCCCCGGGCCGCTCGTCGGGACCACCCAGGCCCGTCCCGTCGGCCGGATCCACAACTTCGGGGGCTTCTCTGATGGCGACCGCGCGGTCTACCTGGCCCATGCCCTGGGAGCCTTCCCGGTCACCCTGGCCGGGTTCGACCTGGATGACCCGCACGTGGGCCCGGTGAAGCGTCGGAAGCTCCGCTGGGCCCGCCGTCTCCTGGCCCTCATCGGCCATGACCTCTAGCGCGGTGATCCTGGACGGGTACGTGGATGAGCCTGCGTGCCTGGGGGTCCCGCCGTACCTCTCCCCGTACATCCGCACCTGTGCCGGCGTACTCTTCGGCCGGGATTACGAGGTACGGTACCTGACCATCGACGGGCTGCGGCAGGATTCCGGGCTTCTCTCTGTCATCGACCGGGCCGACCTCGTGCTCGTGATCGCGGGGCTGACGGTGCCGGGGAAGTACCTGGGGGGGACACCGGCCACGCTCGCGGAGGTGGAGCAGGTGGGGGCCCGGCTCCGTGACCCGGTGGCGGTGCTGGGGTGCCCGGTCCTCTTCGGCTCGTCACCGGGCGGCGGGAGGAAGGCCACCCGGCGGGAGATCGCCGGCTACGATGTCCTCCTCTCCGGAAGCCCCGCCGAAGCGTTGTCTTCCTGGCTGGACGGCGGAGAACCCTCGGGCCGGGGGGACTACGGGAAGAGCGACCGGTGGGCCGTTGCAGGGGCTCCGGTGATCCGCCAGCACCCGGACTATCCCCGGGTCATGTGCGAACTGGAGACCGGCACCGGCTGCCACCGCTCGGTCACCGGCGGGTGCTCCTTCTGCACCGAGCCCTTCTACGGGCCGCCCCGGTTCCGGGCCCCTTCTGCCGTTGCGGAAGAGGTGGGGGCACTCCACCGGGAAGGTGCCCGCCACTTCCGGCTGGGGCGCCAGGCCGATCTCCTCACGTACGGGGTCCCGCCGGGAGAGGAGTTCCCCCGGCCGGATCCCGGGATGCTGGAGCGGCTCTTCTCCGGGATCCGGGCGCAGGCCCCGGACCTCTCCACCCTCCACATTGACAACGTGAACCCGGGGACCATCGCCCGCCATGAAGAAGCGTCCGCGGAAGCTCTCCGGGTGATCGTGCACCACCATACCCCTGGCGACGTGGCCGCGTTCGGCATGGAGACCGCGGACCCGGAGGTGGTGGCCCGGAACAACCTGAAGGCCATGCCCGGCGAGGTGATGCGGGCTATCGACGTGGTGAACCGGGTGGGGGCACAGCGCCGGGACGGGATCCCGGAGCTCCTCCCGGGCCTGAACTTTGTTGCCGGTCTCGCCGGGGAGACAAGAGAGACCTTTGCCCTGAACCGGGCGTTCCTCTCTCTCGTCCTGGGCCGGGGCCTGATGGTGCGGCGGGTGAACCTCCGGCAGCTGATGCCGTTCCCCGGCACCCGGGCGTACGAACACCACACCCTGGGGAAGCATGACCGGGAGTTCCGCCGGTTCAAAGAGTGGGTCCGGAAGGAGTTCGACCTTCCCATGGTCTCCCGGGTCTTCCCCGCCGGGACCGTGATCCGTTCGGTGGAAGTGGAGGTGGCAGGCCCCACCTCCTTCGGGAGGCCCATGGGGTCCTATCCCATTCTCGTAGGGATCCCCCTTTCCCTGGCGGAGGGGGAGGTTCTGGACGCGGTGGTGGTCGACTGGGGGATGCGATCGGTCACCGCCCTCCCCGTGCCAGTCGACGTCAACCATCTTCCGATCAAGGCGCTGCGCTGGCTCCCGGGCGTGGGGAAGAAGCGGGCAGCTGCCATTGCGGCGGCACGCCCGTTCCGGTCAAAAGAGGAGTTCCGGCTGGTAGCGGGGATAACTCCACTCGAAGGCTTCCTCGCGTTCCGGCCCTAGATCTCGCGGAGCTCCATCACCCGCAGGATATCAGTGCGGGTCACGATGCCGGCGAGGATGGATCCTTCCACAATGGGGATCCGCCCGATCCCCTGCTGGGTCATCAGCCGGAAGGCAGCGGTAAGGAGGGCGTCCGGCGGGAGGGTGACGAGGGTCCGGGTCATGATGTCCCGCACCTGCCTGGCATCCCGGTCTATCTCCGGCGTGCGGTGGACATCGTCCAGGGTCACCATGCCGGTGAGCACCCCCTGGTCCACCACCGGGAAGGCCAGGTGCTTGGTGGCGTACATCATCCGGATCAGTTCCGGTACCGGGGTCGTGGGGGAGACGGTGATGACCTCCCGGGCCATCACGTCGCTCACCCGGAGATCCTTCAGGAGCACATTGTACCGGACCATCATGGACTCCTGATCGGCCCCGATATAGATGAAGAATGCGATGATGATGAGGATGGGATTGAAGACGAGGAGGACCCCGAAGAGGCCCATGAGGACGGCAAAGGCCTTGCCGATGTCGGCCGCGATCTTCGTGGCCCGGGCCAGGGGCATCCGGGTGGCGAGCCATGCCCGGAGCACCCGTCCCCCGTCCATGGGGAATGCCGGGATCAGGTTGAAGGCAAAGAGCATGACGTTCAGAATCCCCAGGTAGCCCAGCACGAAGATGGATGCCCCGGCGAGGGGCGGGGAGATGGCGGTGGCATTCACCAGGTATACCATGAGCCCGAAGAGGATGCCCAGGGCCAGGCTGGTCAGGGGGCCTGCAAGGGCCATCGGCAGTTCGTGCCGGGGCTCCGGCAGGTCGTCCTCGATGGAGGAGACTCCTCCCAGGATCAGCAGGGTAATGGAGTGGATCCGGATCCCGTGCCTGAGGGCCAGCAGGGAGTGGGCCAGCTCGTGGATGAAGACCCCGAAGAAGAGGCCCAGGGCCACCCCCACCCCCACCAGGTAGGGGATAAACTCCGCCCCCAGGAGGGACGTGTCAATGGAGATCGTGGGAAGGAATCCGAAGATCCCTGATGCAAGATTGAAGAATCCCTCGATCACCCGGGCCGTCAGCTCCACGTCCCTCCCTATCAGCCAGGCAAAGAGGGGGATGGCGAGGAGGAAGGTGATATGGAGTTTCACCGGGATGCCAAAGATCTTCCCGATGGCGAGGGACCCGTTCATGAGGATACGTATCTTTTTAATGTTATAGAATCTATCTTGCTCTGATAGGGATGATCACGCAGATTACCGAGCTTTTCGGGCTTTCCGTGTACACCGACAAGGCAGCCTACGTCGGGGATGTGGAGGACGTGGTGATTGATGTGGATGCAAAGAAGATCGACTCGCTGGCCATCGGCAACCTGAACCCGGATTTTGTGGACATCAAGGGGTTCAAGGGTATCAAGGTGCCCTTCCGGATCATCAAGTCCATCGGTGACATCATCGTCATCCGCCACCTCTCCGGCTCCTTTGCGGCCCAGAAGGAGATATAACGGGCGGGGTCCTCTCGGGTTCCCCAGTTTTCTGCCCCCCACCCTCCCATGGAATCACGGGAGATCTTTTCCGGCCTCGCGACCATCCCCCCGGTCTTCCTGCGCCTCGACGGCAGGGCCTTCCACCGCCTTGCCCGTTCCCTCGATCTCACCCGCCCCTTTGATCCCCGCTTCTGCCGGGCCATGGCCGAGGTCTCGGAACGGCTCGTCGCCGAAAGCGGGCTCTCCCCCCTCTTCGCGTACACGTTCTCGGACGAGATCAGCCTCTACTTTGCCACGCTCCCCTTCAGCGGCCGGGTGGAGAAGCTGGATTCTGTCGCCGCCTCCTATGCGGCGAGCAGCCTCACGCTGGTCCTCGCGACTTCCGAACCCCTGGCCTTCGACGCCCGGGTCGTGCAGGCTTCCCCCGACTACGCGGAGACGTACCTGCAGGAGCGGCAGGCAGAGGCGTGGCGGAACCACATGAACGCCTGGTGCCAGGAGACGCTGGTCCGGGAAGGGATGGATCCCCGGAAGGCAGCCGATTCCCTGAAAGGCCTCCCGTCCGAAGCCCTCCACGAGATGATGTTCTCCCGGGGCGTGAACCTGGCGAAGACCCCGGCGTGGCAGCGGCGGGGGGTGCTCGTGTACCGGAAAGAGGAGGAGAGGGCAGGATACAACCCGGTCACCGGGGAGGACGTGGCGGCCCTCCGCAGGGTGGTGCGGGTGGATCCGGACCCGCCCCTCTTCACTGCACCCGAAGGGCTCGCCCTGATCCGGTCACTGGTCCGGGGCCAGTGTCCTTGATCCGGTCACCGGTCCGGGACCAGTGTCCTTGATCCTGTCACCGGTCCGGGGCCCGTGAGATGGCGGTCCGGAGGGGTACCCCCTCCACGTCCCATTCGGCCTCGGCCATCCATCGCCCTCCGGCGGCAGGGGATCCCCCGGCGGGGCCGGCGAGGGCCAGCACTCTCGCCCGCACCTCGTCCCGGATCACCGCCTCCCACGTCCCCTTGAGAAGATCCGCCACCCGAAGATCCCCCACTTCCACCCGGGCCACGATGAAATCCTCGACGGCCAGGTCGGCCTGGCGGCGCATCTCCTGCAGCCTCCGGATCACCTCCCGGGCATACCCCTCCGCCTCCAGCCCGGGGTTCAGGGCGACATCCACGTACACCGTGCCATCCGGCATCGGTGCGGCGAAGATCCCCTCCGGCATCCGCTCGTGGAAGGTGAGCATGGCGCCGGCCACTTCGTACCGGTGTCCCCCGCCCTCGAGCACCGCCTTCCCGCTCTTCGCAATCTCGTGCCGGAGCCGGTCCGCGTCCGCTGCGAGGACCAGCTCCCTGACCCGGGGGGCATCCTTCCCGAAGGCGGGGCCAACGGCCTTCATCACCGGCTCGGCCCTGCGGCCGATCCGGTCCCAGGTGCCCTCGACGACCAGTACCTTCCGGCTGTTGGCCCTGGCCCGGCAGATGGATGCCAGCATGCCGATGGCCTCCACCACCTTCGGGGATGTGGTGGCCACGACCACCTCGGCCACCGGCCAGCGGAGCTTCCGCTTCCCTGCCTGGCGGGCGTTGGCCACCGCGTCGTCAAAGGCCCGCACCACCTCCATGGCCGACTCCAGCGCCGGGTCCAGGAGCCGGTCGTCCCCTGTCGGCCAGTCCAGCATGTGCACCGAGGGGGGATCCCCCGCTGCCTTCAGGTTCTGGTACAGGTACTCGGCCAGGTAAGGGGTGAAGGGGGAGAGGAGCTGGATCAGCCGCCGGAGCACGTGGTACAGGGTATCGTAGGCGTCCTGCTTCTCCTGTGCCTCCCCCTCCAGCCACATCCGGTGCCGGACCAGCTGGACGTACCAGCGGGAGAGGTCCTGGAGCACGAATTCCTGCACGGCCCGGGTGGCACGGTGGAGCTGGCAGCCTGCCATGGCCGCCTCCACCTCCCGTGCAAGGGAGGTGACCCGGGAGAGGATCCACCGGTCCTCGGCCGCCAGGTTCTGGACCCGGTCCCGGATCGGGCCGGGGTCCCACCCCGCCGGTCCCCCGGCGGGTGTGTACCGGTCCAGGATCATGTAGGGGAGCGGGAACCGGTACACGTTCCAGAGGATGGAGAGGGCCCGCTGCACGGTCTTCACCCCCTCCCAGTTGAACTTCAGGTCATCCCAGGGGGCGTTCGCAGAGAGGATGTAGAGCCGGAGGATATCCACGCCGTAGTTTCGGATCACCTCCTCGGGAGCGACCACGTTCCCCAGGCTCTTCGACATCTTCCTCCCCTCTGCGTCCAGCGCAAACCCGTGCATGAGCACGCTCCGGTACGGGGCCCGGTGGAAGGCGATGGTGGAGGCCCCCAGCTGGGAGTAGAACCAGCCCCGGGTCTGGTCCTGCCCCTCGGTGATGAAGTCGGCGGGCCAGTAGGTGTCGAACTCCTCCCTGCGCCGGGGGAACCCCAGGGTACCCCAGGACGCCACTGCGGAATCGAACCAGACGTCGAAAATGTCCTCGACCCGCCGCATGGTGCCTCCACAGGCGCAGGGGAATGTGATCCCGTCAACATAGGGCCGGTGGGGATCCGCCACCTTTGTCCCGGCAAGGGCCTCCAGCTCCGCGATGGTGCCCACGACCCGGTGGGCCCCGCAGGCCCGGCAGGTCCAGATGGGGAGGGGGATCCCCCAGTAGCGCTGCCGGGAGATGCACCAGTCCCGGGCCTCCTTCAGCCAGTCATGGAACCGTGCCGACCCCGCCCACTCCGGGTACCAGGTGACCCCCTTGATCTCTTCGAGCATCGCGTCCCGGAGCTCCGAGGCTTTCAGGAACCACTGCTCCGTGGCCCGGTAGATGATGGGGGTCTTGCACCGCCAGCAGTGGCCGTAGCGGTGGGTCACCTCGCCCCGGGAGAGGAGGGCGTCCCCCAGGTCCGCGAGGACGACGGTGTTCGCGTCACGGACATGCATCCCCCGGTAGCTGCCCCCCTCATCCGTGAAGCGACCGGCCGGATCCACCGGGCAGAAGACCGGCAGGTGCTCCCGGATCCCCAGCAGGTAATCGTCCCAGCCGTGGCCGGGGGCGATGTGGACGATCCCGGTGTTCTCGATGGCGACAAAGTCCGCCCCCACGACCCGGTGGCGGTGGGATGCCTGGAACGGCACCCGTGACGCCAGGGGGGAGAGGTACTCCATCCCCACGAGATCGGAGCCGAGCCGTTTGTCCAGGACCGTGAAGTCCCTGTATCTCCCCTTCCTGAGGACAAGGTCCAGGAGGTCATCCGCGATCCAGAGGGTCTCCTCCACCCCGTCCTTCTTCGCCCGCACCTTCGCGTAGATCACCTGGGGGTGGACGGCGGCGGCCACGTTGGCCGGAAGCGTCCAGGGGGTCGTCGTCCAGATCACCAGGTACTCGCCCTCCGCACCCCGGACCGGGAACTTCACAAACAGAGACGGGTCGGTGGCGTCCCAGTACTCCACCTCGGAGTCGGCGATGGCCGTCTCGCAGCGCGGGCACCAGTTCACCACCCGGTGGCCCTGCTCCAGCATCCCCTCCTCCTCTGCCCGGGAGAGCGTCCACCATGCCGCCTCGATGTAGTCCTCGCTGATGGTCAGGTACGGGTGGTCAAAGTCCAGCCAGACACCCAGCGATTTGAACTGCTCGGACATCGCCTCCATGTTCGCCTGGGCAAACCGCCGGCACTCCTCGATGAACCGGCCGATGCCGTACTCCTCGATGTCCTTTTTCGAGGTGAATCCCAGCCGGTGTTCCACCTTCACCTCGATGGGGAGGCCATGCATGTCGTAGCCTGCCCGTTCGATGATGTGCCGGCCCTTCAGGCGGTGGTAGCGCAGGATGCTGTCCTTCAGAATCTTGTTCCAGGCGGTGCCGAGATGGATGTTCCCCGTTGTGTAGGGGGGGCCGTCCACGAAGAAGAGGGGGGTGCCCGGGCTCCGGAGTTCCCTCACCCTCCGGTAGATCTCCTGGTCCTTCCAGAACTCCCGGACCCACTGCTCGACCTTCTTCGTGTCGTAGGTGCCTGCAGCCTCCTTCACGCTGTCCCCCCGTACTTCCTCGCTCTCAAAGGGTTTGTCCTTCCCCATCAAAGCATTTTTCGGATGGTATCCCCCATCCCTCTCACCGGAGGAGACGCGAAGAGCGGCTTACCGGAGGAGACAGGGATGGCGGTCCAGATCGCGGTGATCGGGAAGGAGGAGTGCACGCCGGAAGAGGCGGAGGCGGCGGAGACCATCGGGTACCTGATCGCCGCCAACCACGGGATCCTGCTCTGCGGGGGCGGAGGGGGTGTCATGGAGGCGGCTTCGCGGGGGGCGAAGGAACAGGGCGGGACAACGGTGGGGATCCTTCCCGGGCGGGGCCCGGGCAACCCCCACCTGGACGTCGCGATCCGGACGAACCTAGGCCACGCCCGGAACGTCGTGCTGGTGGAGTCCGCCGATGCCGTCATCGCTGTCGGGGGCGGTTATGGCACCCTCTCCGAGATCGCCGTGGCCCTGAAGCGGGAGAAGCCGGTCTTCGGGTACCGGACCTGGGAGATCGAGGGCGTGATCCGGTGCGCGACCCCCGAGGAGACGGTGCTCATGGCAGTCCGCGCTGCACGCCTGTGAGGGTCGTGTCGTAGCCGCCCATGGCCGCGAGCCGGTCCCGGAAGACGGGCGACCGGATGGCAGCGACCAGCGCCCGGATGCGCGCATCCGGCATCTGCTCCCTGCGGATGGCCAGCTCGTACCGTTCCTGCCCGATGGGCACGAAGGCGAGGCCCAGCGCCTTTGCCGCGCTGTACACGCAGATGCCGCAGTCTGCCTCGCCCGACTTCACGGCCAGGGCCACGGCCAGATGCGTGGTCATCTCCCGGTGGTAGCCCAGAATGGATGACGGGGAGATACCCCTCTCCGCGAGCAGGTGGTCGAGGAGCATCCGGGTACCGGATCCCTTCTGCCGGTTCACGAACCGGTGGGAGGGGAGGTCGGCGAGGCCGAGGCCGTCCCGGGAGACCACCCCCTGCTCCCTTCCCGCGACGCAGACCAGGTCCACCCCGGTGCCCGGCAGGTACCGCTCCAGGTACCAGGTGTTGTAGCTCCCGTCCGGCCCCAGCAGGTGCGTGGGGGCGGCATGGCACTCGCCCCTCCCCAGGGCCAGCAGGCCGGCAAGGGAACCCGAGGAGGCGGCATGGAGATCCACGCGGGGGCGGACCAGGTCCGCCAGATGGTCCAGGGAAGGGTCGTGGCTGCCCGTGAGGAGGAGCGCCTGTTCTGCTTCCGCCCGGGGGACCATCAGCCGGGCGGTGACCGGTGAGCCCGCCTCCACCCCTTCGGCTGCCGGGTCGATCCGGAGGTAGGCGTTGGCCCGCACCGCTGCCATCTGTACCCCGGCTCCCCGTGAGAGGGGCTCTGCCACCCACCGGTCCCCGACCCGGGCCACCGCGGCCAGGACAAACTCGGTGGTGCCGGGCTCCGACGCAATGCTCCGGGTCACCCGGGCCGTGAGGCGCTCCTCCTCCGGCAGGGGAAGCCCCCAGAGCCCGAGGAGCGGGGCCGCGATCTCCCGGAGGACGGTGAGAGCAGAGAGGGGATAACCGGGGAGGCCGATCACCGGCTTCCCCTGCACCCTCCCCAGGATCACCGGTTTCCCGGGCTTCATGGCCACTCCGTGGAAGAGCACCTCCCCCGCCTCGCCGATTACGGTGGCGGTGTAGTCCCGGGTACCGGCCGATGACCCGGCAGAGACGATGGCGAGATCGTTCTCCCGCACCGCCCGGTCCAGGGCGTCCCGGATCAGCGGGGGATCATCAGGGACACGCGGGTAGCGGGTGCAGCGGGCCCCCAGGACTTCGAGAAAGGCGGCGGCCAGGAGCGAGTTGGACTCCACCACCTGCCCCGGGCCCGGGTCCTGGCCGAAGGGCACCAGTTCGCTCCCGGTGGGAACGATCCCCGCCCGGACCGTGAGCACCTCCACGTCCCGGATGCCGAACGCGGCCAGCGCCCCGACCTCGTGGGCGCGGATCCGGTGCCGGGAGGGGACCACCATCTCGGTGACACCGATGTCCTCCCCCACGGGCCGGACGTGCTGCCAGGGGCTCACCGGCTTCCGGATCGTATACCGCTCCCCCTCCTGCCAGACCTCCTCGATCATGATCACGGCATCGTACCCCTCCGGGAGCACGTTCCCCGTGTTCACCCGGACCGCGTGGGAGAGGGTGAGGGGGTGCTGCTCATCAGCGCCAAGGGTCTCTCCTGCCCGGACGGCGATCCCGTCCATTGCCGCGAGGTGGACCTCAGGCTGCGAAAAGCGGGCGAAGAGGGGCGCTGCCGTGACGCGCCCCACGGCCTCGGGCAACGGAACCCGGACGGTGACGGGGCGCAGGGCAAAGGACGCGGCCAGCACCTCCGGTACCTTTTCAAGCGGCGTCACCTCCAGGTAACGCTTCACCACAGGATCACTTCCACTGCTTCCCCGGCCTCCATCCCCTCCCGCTCTGCAGGGACCACCACCACGCCATCGCTCGCAGCGAGCGTGTTGAGGAGCCCGGACTTCCCGAAGACCGGCCGGGCGAGACCCCCCTCCACCTGCACCCGCACCCAGTCCTCCCGTCCCCGGGGGGAGGGGATGCTGTCACCCAGGTGTGCCCCCAGCCTCCGTTCGGGGGGGAGACCCCCGGCCATGACCCCGATCAGGGGCCGGACCAGGGCCCGCAGCACGATATAGGCGGAAGCCGGGTGGCCGGGGAGCCCGATGACCGGTTTCCCCTGCATCCGGCCCAGGATCGTGGGTTTTCCCGGCTGGAGGGCGATACCGTGTGCCAGCACCTCCCCCTGCTCCGCGATGGCGGCGGCGCAGTGGTCCCGGGCGTCCTTGGAGGATCCCCCGGAGACCAGGACCGCGTCACACTCGGAAAGCGCACGGTCCAGGGCGGCCCTGAGCATCTCCTGCTCGTCCCTTACGATGCCGTAACACCGCGGCACGCAGCCGTGTTCCTGCAGGAACCCGGCGCAGAGGGAGGAGTTCGCGTCCCTCACCTGCGATGCGGAGGGGACGGCGGTGACCGGCACCAGCTCGTTCCCGGTGGAGATGACCCCCACCCGCGGCTGCCGGAAGACCCGTACGCGGCTCTTCCCTGACGCCGCCAGCACGCCCAGGTCCTGGGGCCTGAGCCTCCTGCCCTTGGGGAGCACCATGCCCCCCCGGGGGAAGTCCTCCCCCCGGGCCAGGACGTTCTCACCTGCCGCGACCGGGCGTCGGACCAGCACCAGTTCCTTCGCCTGCTCGGCATGCTCCACCATCACGACGGCGTCCGCCCCCGGGGGGAGAACCGCACCCGTGGGTACGTACAGACACTCGCCGGGAGCCACAGCCCGATCCGGGACCCCTCCCATGGGCACCGAACCCGTCCACCGGAGCATCGAGGGGACGGCGTCCCCTGCCCCCGTGGTATCAGCCGCCCTCACCGCGTACCCGTCCACCACCGACCGGGTGAAGCCGGGGATGTCACCATCGCTGGTCACATCTTCCGCAAGGACCCGGTTGAGCCCGTTCGCGAGCGAGATCTCCTCGGTGCCTGCCGGTACCGCTGCGGAGGTGAGGATCCGGATCGCCTCCGCGACCGGGATCACCGAGAAGAAGAGGCTCATGGGAAGCAGCCGAGCTGGCACCCCTTGATCTTGATGTGATGGCGGTTGCAGTAGTCACCGATGTCAGCGATGGGAATGTGGAACCTGCCGGAGATGGCAAAAGCCTGCGGGCACCGGATCTCCTTCCCGATGCCCATCTCCTGGAATGCCTTCTCTATCTTCGCGTCATCCATGGTAACAGTAATTCCTGTCCATTGTCATAGTATTTCCTATGGAGAGCCGGTCAGGGGAAGGGGACGGGAACGGGGCCCGCCGTCCGAAAGTGGCGGTGATCAGTTCCGCACAGGACGAGGCAGGCCGGAATATCCGCACGCACCTCCAGGGCCTCCTTGCGTCGGAATATGCCGGTGCAGGGGCGCGTGGCCTGCCTGCAGATTTCCGGCTGAGGGAAATTTCGGGAAGGCTCATCTACGAGGACGGGATCGATCGCGACCTGGATGCCGATCTCATCCTCTTCATCTCCCGGCACCGGAGCATCCACCCGGTACCCGTCCTCACGGTCCACGTCACCGGGAACCTGGCCGCCGCCGATTTCGGGGGCCGTCCCCGCTCACTGGCGCCGGCGGCACCTGTGTGGATGCGGGCGATTCTCATCGGCCTCCGGGAGCATGCCCCGGAGGGTTACCGGGCGTCCTACGAGGTGACCCACCATGGTCCCACGGAGCTCACCCTCCCCTCCCTCTTCGTGGAGATAGGATCCACGGAGACCGAGTGGCGGGATCCCCGCGCCGGCGAAGCGGTGGCCAGGGCTCTCGTGGGTGCCCGGCCGGTCCCCGGCGTCCGCCTCATCGGCTTCGGCGGTACCCACTATGCGGCACGGCAGACGGAGATCGCAGCCACCACCATGGGATCCTTTGGCCACATCGCCCACAGCCGGGAGGTCCCGGCGCTCGATGCCGGCATGGTCCGGCTGATGCGGGACCGGACCCGGGCAGACGCCGCGTACCTGGACCGCAAGGCGCTCGCCACCGCGGATCTGAGGAGGCTGGAGAGCATCCTCACCGATCTGGGCCTCCCGGTCCTCTCGGAAGGAGAGATCCGGTCCCTGGGCGGGATCGACTGGGCATCCTACCTCGCGATCCGCAGGCTGGCAGGGGAGATCAGGCCGGGGAGCCGGTGCCGCGTCCACGGGCTCACCGGGAAGGGGGAACCGGTGCGGGTGGACCTGAATCCGGATCTCATCGAAGAGGCCGTGAAATCCGATGAAAAAACATTTTTCCGGTCCCTTGGGCAGATGCCCGTCGTACACCTGTCGTACGGCGGAATGCGCGTCCTCCCTTCTTTTGTCGCCTTTGCGGCCGACGCTCCCCGCCTCATCAATGATTTAATAACCTTGTGTGTGAAACTCATAACTGTCAGCGACCACACTGTGGTTGAGGGTGATCGGCTGATTATCCGGAGAGTGCGGTTCGACCCGGAGCGGGCGCGGGCATACGGGATCCCCCCAGGTCCGCTCTTCGGCCAGCTTTCCGCCGGCCGGAGCGTGGAGGTCCAGGGCCGGGTCATCACTCCTGCGATGGTTGAGACCTGCAGTGTGAAAGAGATCCATATTCCTGGGTTGGAGAGGTATACATGAAATCCATACTGGAAGAGGCACTTGAGCGGGCGGAGCAGGAGCACATGGCCGATACGGCGGCCCAGGCGCCGGCGACAGCGGCAGCCCCCCGCCCTCCTGCACCCCAGTCGGACAAGGAGCTGGAGGAGGTGCTTGCCCAGCTGAAGACCGAGATCGCGGTCCTCGGCTGCGGGGGGAGCGGATGCAACACCATCTCCCGCATGATGGAGGAGGGGATCCACGGGGCCAGGCTCATCGCCATCAACACCGATGCCCAGCACCTGATCCATGTGACGGCCCAGCAGCGGATCCTGATCGGCCGCCAGCGGACCCGGGGCCTGGGCGCCGGGTCCATCCCCCAGGTGGGGGAGGAGGCAGCCCTGGAATCCGTGGAGGACATCAAACGGGCCGTGGAAGGGTGCGACATGGTCTTTATCACCACGGGCCTCGGCGGCGGAACCGGGACCGGCTCCGCGCCGGTGGTGGCCAAGGCAGCCCGGGACCAGGGGGCCCTCACCATCGCCATCGTCACCCTCCCCTTCACCGCCGAGGGCGCGATCCGGCGGGAGAACGCCGAGGCCGGCCTGGAGCGTCTCCGGGACATCGCCGATACGGTCATCGTCGTGCCCAACGACCGGCTGCTGGAAGTGGTGCCCCGGCTCCCGCTCTACGCCGCCTTCAAGGTCGCGGACGAGGTCCTGATGCGGGCCGTGAAGGGGATCACCGAGCTGATCACGCTCCCCGGTCTCGTGAACCTGGACTTTGCCGACGTCCGGACGGTGATGGAGCGGGGCGGTGTCGCCATGATCGGCATGGGTGAATCCGATGCCGAGGACAAGGCTGCCGACTCGGTGAAAAAGGCGCTCCGGTCCCCGCTTCTCGACGTGGATATCTCCGGGGCCACCGCAGCGCTTGTCAATGTCGTGGGCGGCCCGGACATGACCATCGCCGAGGCCGAGGGCGTGGTCCAGGAGATCTACGAACGGGTGGATCCCAGCGCCCGGATCATCTGGGGTGCCATGGTGGACCCGGCCATGCAGCACCGGATGCGGACCATGCTTGTCGTCACCGGTGTCTCTTCCCCCCAGATCTACGGCAGGTCAGAGGGGATCACGAAAAAGGTAGTCAAGCATTTTGAGATTGACTTCATGAAGTGAGGGGGGACCATGGCATTCAATTTCGAGGAAGAGATCTTTCACAAGTACTGGCGCGTGATCAAGCTGGCACGGACCCCCACCCGGGACGAGTTCACGAAGATTGCACTCGTGGCAGCCGCCGGTATCCTGATCATCGGCCTGATCGGGTTCCTGGTGTACGTGATGATGCTGCCCGTCAGCCGCTAGAGCCATGACCGAGACCCCGAATACGGCACCGGTGGCCCCTGCCCCGGCCCCCGGCCCGGCACCCCTGGAGAACCGGATCTACGCGATCAAGACCACGGCGAAGCAGGAGCGGGCGGTGGCCGATTCCATCAAGAAGGCGGTGGAGACCCAGACCGACATCAAGGTGGTGGCCATCATCGCCCCGGACGAGCTCCGGGGCTACGTGCTCGTCGAGACTCCCGAGAGCCATGCCCGGATCGAGCAGCTGGTGGAGATGATCCCCCACGCCCGGGCCGTCGTGAAGGGCGAGACGATGATGGAGGAGGTGGCCCATTTCCTGGTGCCCAAACCCGTCGTCTCCGGCATCGAAGAGGGTACCATCGTCGAGCTGATCGCCGGGCCCTTCAAGGGCGAGAAAGCCGTTGTGAAGCGCGTGGACATGGGCAAGGAGGAGATCACGGTCGAGCTCTACGAGAGCGTGGTCCCCATCCCCATCACGGTCCGCGGCGACCATGTCCGCGTCGTGGAGAAGGTGGACGAGAACGCCTGACCCCCCCTCCTCTCTATTTTTTTCATTCACAAATTACAGGGATTATCGTATCCGATTTTGACCGAGAAACGTGGCAGCGACTATCCTCTCGGGAGTGGGCCCCGGCGGCGGCTGCCCCCCTCCCGCTGTGTACCTTGAAGACGCGCCGCGTCTTGTTATCTCCTCCAGTGGTCCGGGGAGATC
>Ga0153915_10000994_pt1 | contig 26126 bp, 21 predicted proteins | sample Opewatmetagenome_2_FD_107003 | JGI IMG/M metagenome (GOLD analysis project Ga0153915, IMG submission 107003) | Freshwater wetland microbial communities from Ohio, USA - Open water 3 Core 3 Depth 3 metaG | ecosystem: Environmental > Aquatic > Freshwater > Wetlands | place: USA: Ohio, Lake Erie...
GCCCGGGGCCGCACCGGGGACTGAGCCGCCGGCGCGCCCGGGGCCGCACCGGGGACTGAGCCGCCGGCGCGCCCGGGGCCGCACCGGGGCGCGCCCGGGCCGCCCAACCGGTTTTCAGCCGGCCCAGGTCTCGGCCATGCGCACCATGGTCCGATAATTCGTCAAGGTCCGCGTCGTGATGGTGCGGCCGTAGGGACAGGCGGACGGGTTCAGCACGAAGCCCCGTCCCGTGCCTTCCGTACCTTCCCGCAGCGCCTTCGCGACCTTCCCCTCGAAGGTCGCGGGCTCCAGGTTCTCGACGTCCGCGATCTCGACATTGCCGAAAAGAACGATATGCGCGCCGACGGCCTGGCGGATCTCGCGGAGCTCCATGTCGCCCTGCGGCGGGGGTTCCAGCGGATCCAGCCCCGCGGGACGCATCTTCGCAATGAGGGGCAGGATGCCCCGGAGCCTTCCGTGCGTGTGGATCCGCGGATATCCGCCGTGCGCGCGGACCGCCTCCACCATGGGACCCGTGTATCGCACGACGTATTCCCCGAACAGCCGCGGCGGCAGGTAGGGTTCCGCCGCGTATTCCGGCCCGAAAATCCTCCAGAGGCGGCCGGGAAGGCCCGCGGCCAGGCGTTCGCATTCGGGCTGGATCGTCGCCGCGAACCGCTCCAGGAGCGCGTGGAACCGGGCGCCCTCCGTCATGGCCGCGACCGTATAGTCCCCCATGGCGAAGAGGCTCGCCGCGGAGCAAAGGGGATCCCCCGTGTCCACCATCAGGATGCCGGAGTCCGCCAGCTTCTCCTCGATGGCCGTCATGGCCGGGAGATCAGGCTCCCGGACGGGAGGAAGCGGAAGGGACAGGTACGCGTCCAGGTCCTCCATGTCCTTCAGCAGGTGCTCCGTGACCCATTCCGTCTGCGTGTCCGCGTCCCGGCGGGTCGTCATGGTCAGCGTGCGCTTTCCGGCGCGGATGGACGTCTTCGTGTGTCTGGAATTTCCGACCCGCACGGTCTCCTGCCGCGTGAGGTCCGCAAGGTCCCCTTCCGGGGCCTTCTTCCAGGAGGGTTTCACCATGCGGATCAGGTCGGTCCGTTCGTTGGCCAGTTCCACGAGCGGGCGCCAGGATGGATCGTTCCAGACGTTGAACTCGTCGCCGTCCTCCGCCATTTCCCAACCGCCGATCTCGTAGAACGAGACCGCGGGCCGGTCCACCGGTTTCCCTGCCAGGGTGGCAAGAAGCCTTTCGCGTCGCGTCATAATGATTTCTCCGTTTCGATCAACCGGCTACGGGGGTCGGAACCGGGGCGGGGACGGCCTCGGATTCCGCCCCCGCCGTCACGTCCACCTCGGTAAACACCTTGCGGATGTCCAGGATCAGGATGAACTTTTCGTCGCGCTTCCCGATGCCCAACAGGTACTGGTTGCCGACGCCGGTTCCGATGCGCGGAGCGGGTTCGATCTGGGTCGCGTCGAAGTCGACGACCTCCTGCACGGAGTCCACGATCGCTCCCAGGACCACGGAGGAGCTGCCGAAGGTCACGTCGAGCACCACGATGCACGTGTTGATCGTGTTCTCGGTCTTCGAGAGGCCGAAACGGAGCCGAAGGTCCAGCACGGGCACCACGCTGCCCCGCACGTTGATGACGCCGCGCATGTGCTCCGAACTCCGCGGGAGCGGCGTGATGGGGATCACCTCCAGCACCTCCCGGACGTGCGTCACGTCCAGGGCGTACACCTCGTCCCCCAGCATGAAGGTCAGATACTGGTTCATCATCGATTCCGCCATGCCCGGTCCCTCCTTGTCCTGCCCGACACCCTCATACTCGAGGATGTCGACGGATCCTGTCAAGGCGGGGAGCCGTGCCCCGAGCGCGGCGCTTCCATCCCGTAGAACAAGACCGCATTGTCGCGGAACAGCCTCCGGAGCTCTCCATCCACGCATCCGCCCACGGCCCATTGCAGCGTCTCCACCCACCGTGCGTAGCCCGTGGCCGCCACGGGCCAGTCGCCTCCGAAGAGGATCCTGTCGAAGCCGAAGCATTCCACGGTCTTGTCGATGTAGGGTTTCAGGTCTTCCTGCTTCCACGCGTCGCCGTCGGCTTCCGTGGCCAGGCCGGACAGCTTGCACCAAACGTTCGGTAGCCTGGAAAGGTCCTTCAGGCGATCCCTCCACGGCTTGTCGATCCTGTGGCGGACGTCCGGCTTGCCCGCGTGGTCCAGGACGAAGCGCACCTCGGGACATTGACGGGCCAGGCTCAGCGCGTTCTCCATCTGGGCGGGACGGACTGCCAGGTCGAAGGTCCAGTGGAAACGAGAGAGCAGCCGCACGCCCCGGACGAAATCGGGCAGGATGCAGAAGTCCTCGTCCGGCTCCAGATGGATCATTCTGCGGATGCCCTTCACCATGGGATTCGCCGCCAGGGCCTCCAGGTTCTCCAGGGCGGCTTCGCCGCTCTCCAGGGGCGCCCACGCGACGATCCCCGCGATCCTCGGGTCCGCCTGCGCCAGCGAAGAGACCCATTCCGTCTCCTCGAGGGAGCGGGCGCGGTCCGTCTCGGACTGGATAAAGACGATGCGTTCCACATCCACGGGCCCGCGCGCCTGGTCGAAATCAGCCGGAAGGAAGGGCCTGTTGAGGGGAGGCACTTCCTCCAGCCAGGGGTAGGGGAGGACTCTCGGGTCCCAGAAATGCAGGTGGGAATCCACGATGGGAAAACTCGGCATGGAGGACCTCCACACCGTCAATGTTCCTCCCGACACCACCCGCCGTCAAGTGCGTCCGGGGACCGCGTTTTCGGTTTCCCATTTGGCGGTACCGGCGGTCTCTCCCCGCAGTTTTTCCATCGGTACGTAGATGATGGCCTTGCGGAACGCGAGCTTGGCCTGCGCATGGATGGCCGGTGCCGCTCCCAGGACGATTGAGGCGACGGGGAACACGATCAGCCATTCCAGGGGATAGAGGGCCTTCCTCCAGGCGGGGATTCCGCGCGATCCGCGGAACGCGAAGACGCCGGTCGCCAGGCCCATGAGCGCCAGGAAGATGGTGGAAAGCTCGAGGACCACGGTGGTCACCGTTCCCAATCCGTTCATCGGCAGGAGATTCCCCTTGGCGAGGACCTGCTGGACCTGCGGCAGCCAGATGAGGACCGACAGGATGATGGGCCAGGTCGCCTGGGCCAGGGCGTTGTCCGTAAACTTCAGGATGGCCTGACGGCGGCGCCTGCCGCGGACCAGATTATGCCGGAACAGGCCGCGGAACACGATGGCAAGGTTCTCCGTCCCGTAGGCCCAGCGCAGCTTCTGCCGGTATGCGGCGCCGAGGGCCTTCCAGAACGTGCGCCCCTCGGCGGCGTCCATGCTCACCGTGACCGGGAGCGGGATGGCCCTGAAGTCGCCTCCGTAGTGCAGGAACGTCTTCCAGAACACAGCGGCGTCCTCCCCGATCACGTCGGGCGGCCAGAACCCGGCCTGCTCGAGTGTGGAGAACCCGTAGCTGTAGCAGGAAAAACTCACCAGCGTGTCCACGCTCGTCGAATCGATCATCTGCAGCAGGGTCGCGCTCATCTCGATGACCCGCACCAGCGGGTTGGTCTTCCAGATGTTGTTGCCGAACACGGGCAGGGGCTGGAAGCAGCAACGGACCCGGTCAGGCTCCGCCAGCCAGTAGTAGCTGAGGCAGGCGAAGTATTCCCGGCCCACCACGGCGTCGGCGTCGATGCAAGTGAGGACCACGTCCGAAGGATCCAGGGAATGCCCCAGGAAATACTCGGTCATCGTCGAGGCCGCATAGCCGACATTGGAGCCTTTGCCGGGGACCTCGCCGGGGAGGTCCGCCGGATGGCTGACCACGAGGAAATCGCGGAACGCGTCGCGGTATTCCCGCCGTGCCGCCTCCGCCTGCGCGGAGACCCGTGCGGTGAAGCGGGCCTCCACGGCGAGCACGACGATCATGTGGCGCTTTGGATCCAGCGATCCGGCCGCCAGGGCGCGCAGCGCGGGTTCATAGACCTTGCGGTCCTCATTGGCTACGGGGATGATCACGAGGTGCAGGAGGCGTTCCAGCTCCGGCAGGGGGGCTGCGGGAGGGCGGCAGCTCTCGACAACCTGGGCATGGAGGAGGGAGGCGATGCGGTTGCCGAAACGGGACTTCCCGCCCTTCTTCCGGGAAGCCGGGGAGGCGGTGGCCGCCAGGTCCCGCAGCCTCTCCATCCAGCTGGACCGCTCTTCGGACAGGACGCGGAGGAAGGCGACCGCCAGGAAGAGGCCGTAGTAGGCGAGACGGAAGACATAGAAGAGCAGGAAGGCGATGATCAACGCGGCGCCCAGGTAGGGGAAGGCGAAGACCGAAATGCCCATGATCAGGAGCACCGACCATGTAGCGATCAGGGGGAGGCGGCACAAGGCCCTGTGCCAAGCCATCTCTTCCGGATCCTCGGGAAACGGGGTGTATTCGAACCTCATTGGGGCAGGACCGCGGACCGGATCGAGGAGCCCGTGGCCAGGACGCTCATCATGGGGGCCGTTTCCTCCGGAATGGGCCGGTCGACCGGGTCGGCGACCGGAGCGTAAATGGGGATTGCGGATCGCCCGACTGCTGGTCCGCCCGGGCGGCTGATCCCGAATGCGGACAGGAGGATGATCGGGAGGGTCGCGGCGTAGAGCACCGCGAAGCACCAGAAGATCCATCGTCTGAACCGCGTAATTCTCCAGTGAGGTAGCATCCCTCTTGACTCCCGAAAGCCATCCGGTTCCCAAACGGCCCTTTGCTGGAAGGCTTATACGGCAGTATATCCGGTCTGCGCTGGAACGACAATGACCCCACCCCCCGACACTCCATCGGCGCAGGTGGGCAATTGGGGTGGGGACGCCCCGGTCAGCGCTCCAGAGCCACGGGATTCCTCAAGGTTCCGATTCCGCCGATCTCCACCTCGAAGACGTCCCCCTCCTTGAGCCAGACGGGCGGCTGTCGGGCGAATCCGCAGCCCGCCGGGGTTCCCGTGAGGATCACTGTGCCCGGCTGGAGCGTCATGCATTCCGACAGGTAGCTGACCAGGGCGGCAACGGGGAAGATCAATTCCCGGGTGTTGGATTGCTGCATGATCTGGCCGTTGAGGCGGCCCACGACGTCGCAGGAAGTCGGGTCCAGTTCGGTCTCGATCCAGGGGCCCATGGGGGCGAAGGTGTCGAAGGATTTTCCGCGCGCCCATTGGGCATCCGCGAATTGGCAGTCGCGCGCGCTCACGTCGTGTCCGCAGGCGTATCCCAGCACGTATTCCAGGGCCTTCTTCTCGGGGACCCGCTTGGCGGTCTTCCCGATCACCACGGCCAGTTCCGCCTCATAATCCACCTGGGAGGGCGCCATGCGCGGCAGCAGGATGGGAGCCCCGGGATCATTAAGGGCCGAGGTGGGCTTGAGGAAGACGATAGGCGCCTGGGGCACGTCCGCGTTGTTTTCCTTGGCGTGTTCGCGGTAGTTGCGGCCTATGGCGACGATGTTGACGGGCACCACGGGGGCCAGCAGGCGTACGCCGCCCAATGGCAGCCCTTCCCCCGTCTCTTCCCACTTGCCGAACACACCGCCGCAGATGGGGTGGATGGTCTCCCCGCGGACCACCCCGTAGCCGATCTTCCCTCCGCTCATCTGGAACCGCGCGATCCGCATTTTTCCCTCCTGGACTTTCCGACCCATGTTAGGTTTGGTCCGGGAACCTGTCAAGGAGGTACTGGAGTGCAACGGCGAACGGTCTTGCCGCATCACCCGCCTTCCGCGGCCGTGATCACGGCGCCCCGCCGTTCCATCTCCGCGAGCAGGCACGTCACGGGAGCGTTTGGCGCCCGGCGCATGTAGTAGGACAGGTCGGCGACGATGACCAGCTTGCCGCGGGCGCGGGATACGCTCACATTGAGAAGGTTTTCCGCCAGGAGGACTCCGGGCGGGTAGGGCTCCCCATCCACCATGTCCAGGATGACGGCGTCCCTCTCGTTGCCCTGGAAGCGGTGAACGGTGCGGCATTCCACCCCGTCCAGGCGGCGTTCCTTGAGGCCGCGGCGGATCCGCCGCGCCTGTTCCACGTAAGGGGTGATGACCGCGATGGAGCCGATGCCGTCGGCCGTGAGCGCGGAGGCCAGTTCCACGCAGAGCATTGCGGTTTCCGCATTGAAACGCGACCGGCTTCCCTCCTGCGTACGGCAGGCGCCGCATCCGCCGCTGTCGACGAGCACGAGGGGTTGTCCGGGCCGTGGGCGGGCCGCCGCGATGCCCGTCCTGTCCGCCGCTCCATTGCGGATGCGGCCGCCGTAATACAGACCGCTTACCAGGTCTCCAATGGCCGGATGCATGCGGTACTGGACGTCCAGCAGGGCCACGGACGGGGATTTCTCGGGTTCCGGAACGGTCACTTCGAAGATGCTCCGTCCCATGGCCCTGCGCACGTAGGGATCGCCAGACTGGACGATGGGGGGGAGTTGCCGCGGATCCCCGATGAGGATCACCGCCCGGCTGGCCAGGGTGGCGCAATGGAAGACCGCGGGCAGCACCGCCATGCCGGCCTCCTCCACGATCACGGTGTCGAACCTCTCCCCGGAAAGCTGCCCGTTGACCACCATGGTCGCCAAGGTGGCCAGGATCACCCGTGCCCGCGGGACGATGCCGGCCTCCAGGGCCCGAAGCTCGCCTTGGAGCGCCGTGATCTCCGCGTTCACGGCCTCCGCGCGGCTTTTCCAGTCCGCGGCGGCGGCGCGAAGGCGGTCCCGGCGTCCGGAGGCGGGAAGCCCCGACAGCCCGGCGGCTTCCGATGCCGGGAGAATCCCGGCCGCTTCGACCGCCGTCACCATGGTGGACGGCGGGTCGCCGAAAAGCTCGCGCTGCACCGCGGCCATCCCCCGCTCCACGCGTTCCGCCAGGGAAACGGCCGCGGCGGCCCGGCGGGACGGCTCCGCACCGTCACGCTCCAGGGCTTCCCGGCGCCTCCTGAGGTCCGCGCCCAACCGCTCCGCGGCCTCATGGATCTCCGCGCCGAAGGTGGGCGCGTCGGTCCTCCCCATCCGCACGACGGCTCCGGAATCGAAAAGAGGCTTCACGCCTTCCCGCAGGGTCAGTTTCTCCAGGGCCTGATCCACGGCCGCGTTGGTGGTGGAAGCCACGAGGACCCGCCTGCCGCGCGCGGCCAGTTCCTCCACGATGTGTCCCAGCGTCTCGGTCTTCCCCGTCCCGGGGGGGCCCCAGACGAACGCGACGGTGCTTTCCATGCAGAGGCGCACCGCGTGGATCTGGCTGGCGTTGAGCCCGTCGTGCGGGCGGAGCAGTTCCGCGTCGGAGCGGGTGACCGCCCGCCGCTTGCCGAAGACCGAAAGCGCGCTCTCGGGGTAACGGGAGGGGTTGTCGGCGAGGTCGTCGAGGGCACCGATGAGCCGTTCGTAGAGGAACCAGGGGTAGATCACGAGGGTCGCGGCCCCGGACGGGAGGGGCATGTCGCGGGGCGCCTCCAGGACGATGTCCAGCCCGGACAGGTCCGCCACCGTCACAGGCGCCTCGCCGCCCTCGTAGCGGAGGGTGCACTCGATGCCTGCCGAGAGCTTCTCGTTGGCCTCGAAGGCCCGGAAGCCGAGGCGGCGGGGCCCGCCGTCCCGGCTTCCGGGCCGCCCGTCCTCCAGGGGGGAGCCGCCGGTCACAGGCACCTCGAACGGTCCGAGCGTGCGGCGCATCTCCTCCATCTCGAGGCGGATGGCCTTGGAGAAGGCATTGGTGAAGGCGAGGATCTCTTCGCGCATGACGCGCCGCGTGAACCCGGCCTCAGGGAGCGCCGGGCACCGGGATCCTGGTGCCCGCGGCGAAGGCGTTGGCGGTTTCCATGGCGTATTGCGCCTGGTAGCCGTCCTCGCCCGTGGCCAGTCTGTCCAAGGCGCCGGGGCCCTCCCGGACGACGCGCTCGAAATCGTTAAGCACCATCACGATATCCTCGGTATGTCCGGTCGCGTCGATGGAGATCTCCTCCTCGAGGGCCTCCTGCCGCACGTCGCAGACCGGGGCAACCGCGGGTCGCGGCTGCCCCGGGGACCTTCGTAACGGAGGATGACAGGGTCCGCACGGGGAGCAATGGAATGCCGCCGACGTCTTCAGCATCCGTCACGCGGGGAAACCGGAAGGGGAGAAGCCTCCCCGTGAGATCCTGCCCGTCATTCCTTCACCAGGATGAACTCGACGCGGCGGTTTTTCCAGAGGTTCTCCATGTCGCCGTGCGGCACGACGGGTTGGGCGCCTCCGATGCCTTCCGTGCTGATGCGCGCCGCGTCGATGCCCTCCTTCACCAGGGCGGCCTTGATGGACTCCGCGCGCTTCTTGGACAGGGGGATCAGCTCCTGCTCCTGTTCGATGGCGGCCCTCTGGGGATTGGCCCAGTACTCGCTGGCCGCGTGGCCCTCGATGCGGATCTTGTAGCGGGAGTATTTCTTGAAGATCTCCGCCAGGCGCTTGATGGTCTTGGAGTTCTTGTCCGCCTTCTCCGCCTCCACGTTGGAGTAGTCCGCGGTGTACGGCGCGAAGGTGATGCTGGAAATGCGCACCTTCAACTTGTTGCCGTCGCGCAGCACCAGGACGTCCACAGCGATGACGGACTTGGTGACGGCCGAGTTGCCCAGGGCGTCCTTCACCGTGAACACGATGGGATAATCCTCCGCGGCCTGCACCAGTTCCCCCTTGTCGGACATGCCGTCCCAGATGATCTTTTCCGCCGGCGTGCCCTTGCCGGAGAACTTGCTGAACAGGTGGCCCATGGGGTCCAGCACGGTGAGGTCCCAGGACTCCACGGCGCTCACGCCGGAGAGCTTGAGGGAGATCGAGAGCTCGTCGTCCACGCCGTCGTTGTCGGGGGAGAAGGGGGTGGGGGAGAGGGCGATTTCCGCCTTCGGCGCGGAGACGCTCAACAGGAACGGGGAGGTCCGCGCCTCCGGCAGGCTGCCCTTGAAGTATTCCACCTGGAGCACGGCGGCATACGAGCCTTCCGCCGCGCCGCCGCCGCCGTCGGCCGTCCCGTCCCACGTGACGGATTTGGGCAGGGAGGCCCCTTCCCCGGAGAATGTCTTCTGCACGCCCATTCCGGAGTTCACCATGGACAGCTTCCATTCCTTGATGCCGTCCGTGAGGGTCACGTAGAGGGAGAAATCCAGCGTGTCGCGCTGCCCGTCGCCGTTGGGGGAGAAGCCGTCGGAGCCCGCGGTGACGAAGACCGAGGTGGCCCGCGTGTCGATCGTGATGGCCGGCACGCCGCGCGAGGTGGCGTTGCCCGCCTTGTCCGTCGCGCTGATGGAATAGGAGTAGGCGCCGTCGGGAAGGACGTTGCCGTTCTCGTCCTTCCCGTCCCAGAGCAGGTTCTGCGCGCTGCCCTTCCAGTACCAGCTGCGCAGTTTCTCCCCGCGGGCGCTGCGCATCTCCGCCTCCCAGAGGTCCTCCTCGCTCGTGGTCTGGGCGATGGTCACGATGTCCAGGCGGTTGTCGCCGTCCGGGGAGAACAGGGTGACGTCGGGGGAAAGCGTGACCGAGGGGGAGACCGTGTCGATGACGAAGGGGCTGCTTGCCGCCTTGGGCTGGTTGCCCTTGGCGTAGGTCAGCTCCAGCTCCGCCGTGTAGGCTCCGTCGGGAACGGCGTTGCCCGCGTTGTCCCTGCCGTCCCAGCTGAACTCCGCCGGCGCGCGTCCGCTTCCCGCGACGGTCTTCACGGTTCCGCCGCCGGCCGGCCGGATCCTCCAGGTGAAGGACTCGATTCCCGTGGCGATTCCCAGCACGGGAACGATCTTCACCGTGTCCTTCACGCCGTCCCTGTTGGGGGAGAAAAAGGCGAGGTCCGTGGTCACGCGGACGGGGGTGGGACGCGTGTCCAGCGTGACCGTGATCGGCGCCGACTGGCCGAGGTTGCCCGCCTTGTCCGTCGCGCGCACCTGGTACGTGTAGGCGCCGTCGGGGACCTGCGTGCCTTCGTCGGAGCGGCCGTCCCAGACGTATTCCTCGGCCGTCCTGCCCTGCCAGAAGAGGCCGCGCACCTTCTGGCCCGCCGCATTGCGGATCTCCGCCTCCCACAGGTCCTCCTCGGAGGAACTCTGCGAGATCTTCACGACGTCAAGGCGGTCGTCCCCGTCCGGGGAGAACAGGTTGATGTCCGCGCGGGCCGTGACGCTGGGCGCCACCGTATCGATGGAGAAGGGGTTGCTCGCGGCGCGGGGCTTGTTCCCCGCCGCATAGACCACTTCCAGTTCGGCGCCGTACTGGCCGTCGGGCGCCTGGCGGCCCGCCTCGTTCCTGCCGTCCCAGGGGGTGTCCGTCGGCACGCCCTTGCCCGTGATCGTCCGTACCTGTTCCCCGGAAGCGGATTTGATCCAGATCGTGTACGTGGAGACGCCTTCCGTTTCCTTCAGGGACGGGATGATCTTCACCGTGTCGTTCACCTTGTCCCCGTTGGGGGAGAACCAGGTCCGGTCGGAGGAGAGGCGTACCGGGGTGGCCCGGGTGTCCGTGCTGATCTGCAGGGGGGTCGACTCCCCGGAGTTGCCCGCCTTGTCCGTGGCGCGCACGAGGTATACGTAGGTGCCGTCCTGCACCAGCCGTCCGTCGTCGCCGCGGCCGTCCCAGACCACGTCTCCGGCCTTGCCCTTCCACTCATAGGAGTGGATCCTGTTCCCGGAGGCGTCCAGGATCTGGCCTACCCAGCGGTCCTCCTCGCTGGAGGACTGGTAGATCGTCGTCGTGTCCAGGTTTCCGTCGCCGTTGGGGGAGAACAGGGGAAAGTCGGTCCGCACGGAGACCGTGGGCTTCGCCGTGTCGATGGTGAACACATTGCTGTTGGCCTTGGGCTGGTTGCCCTTGGCGTAGACCACCAGGATCTCCGCGTAGTAGGGCCCGTCGATGGCCGTCCGCCCCGCGTCGTCCTTGCCGTCCCAGACCAGCGCGTCCGGGGCCTTGTCGCGGCCGCTCACCGTCCGGACAACGTCGCCTCCCGTCCCGCGGATGCGGAACGTGAAGGACTCGATGCCCTCCGAGAGGCCCAGGGTGGGCACGATGCGGATCGTGTCGTTCACCCCGTCCCCGTTGGGGGAGAAGGAGGGGATGTCCGTCGCGATCTTCAGGGGCGTGGCGCGCGTGTCCACGGTGATCGTGAGGGGCGTGGATGCGCCCGCGTTGCCCGCACGGTCCGTGGCCGAGATGACGTAGGCGTAGGTCCCGTCAAGCACAGGATTCCCGTCGTCGCCGCGGCCGTCCCACAGGGCGATGGGATCCACCTTGCCGCGCCAGATCCAGTTCTTCACCTCGCGTTCGCCGGAGCCCGTCAGGGTGCCGGTCCAGAAGACCTCGTCCGAGGTCTTCTGGGTGAGGGTCGTCGAGTCCTTCAGGCCGTCCCCGTCCGGGGAGAAGAGGGCGGGATCCGCCTTCACCGTCGCGGTGGGCGGCGTGAGGTCCAGTACGATGGCGGGAGATTCCACCGAGGGGTGGTTGCCGTTCACGTAGACGATGGTGAGCACGGCCTTGTAGGCGCCCTCCGGCAGGATGGCTCCGTCGTCGCCCCTGCCGTCCCAGGAAAGCGTCTGGGTGATGGAGCCCCTGCCGGACATGGTCCGCCGGGCCGCGCCCGTCCTGTCCTGGATGGCGAGGGTCCAGGACTCGATGCCTAGCACCACGGGCACGTCCAGGCTGAAGGCGACGGCGTCCTTGATCCCGTCGCCATTGGGGGAGAAGTAGGAAAGGTCCACGGACAGGCGGATGGGGGTCTCCAGGTTGTTCTTGATCAGGTTGTCGACCTGGAAGGAGCCCACGTTGCCCGCGCGGTCGGTGGCCGTGACGCGGTAGCTGTAGACCCCGTCGGGCACCAGGACGCCCTCGTCGTTCTTGCCGCTCCACTCGAAGTTTTTCGGTTCCGATTTCTCCCAGCGGAAGGAGGCGATCTTCTCCCCGGCGATGTTCTGGACCGTTCCCGCCCAGAGATCCTCGGCGGATCCGGTCTGCTCCAGGACCGCGACGTCCTTGTTGCCGTCGCCGTTGGGGGAGAAGATGAGGTAGGGCGCGTTCACGCCCACCGTGGGGGGGACGGTGTCCACCACCACGGTGCCCAGGGCGCTTTTACCGCGGTTGCCGTTGTCGTCCCAGGCCTCGATGTAGTACCGGTAGGCGCCGTCGGCCGCGATGGCCCCCGCGTCGGATTTCCCGTCCCAGCGGAGGGTCTCCGGGATGGGGATGCCCTTCTTCTCGTAGAGGAACGCGGCGGCCAGGCCCGCCCAGTCCAGGTTGCGGGGCCGCTCGTCCTTGTTCTGGATGGTCCGCACCGCGGTCCCCGCGGCGTCCTGCACCACGAAGACGTAGCCGTTGACCACGCGTTCATCGGTGATCCTGATCGGAAGGACCAGGTCGTCCTGCACGCCGTCGAAGTTGGGGGAGATGTACTTCTCCCCTTCGGTCTCGACGGTGATGCGGGGGGGCGTGCGGTCGATGACGCCCAGGGGGACGTTCACGCCGAAGCCGAGTCCCAGGACCCCATTGGCCAACGGGGCCGCGGAGACCACGGGCCGCACCTCGTTGCGGTTCCAGCCCCTCTCGGCCAGGAACCCGGTGTCCCCGGGGATGTCCGTCTTCAGCTTGAAGGACAGGCCGAAGGAGACGGGAACGGTGCGCGCGGCGTCCAGCCCCAGGACCTCGCGCAGGTCGAAGCGGTAGGCGACGTCCAGGAAGAAGATGTCGGCGATCGAGAGCTGCAGGGGCAGCGTGAAAAGCACGTTCTGGAACGTGGGGAAGCTGAAGTCGGGGGACGCCGTGAGCGTCAGCACGTCCGTCTTCACCGGGGAGAAGGAGGCGCCGAGGGCGGGGGTGAAGACCGGCGACAGGGAGAATGTGGAGGCGGCGGGCATGAGGTAGCCCTTGCCCATGTTGCGCATCGCGAAGCCGAGGCGGAAGTCCTTGAAGATGCCGAGATCCCCCATGAAGTAGAGGAATCCCAGGTCCGCGCCCAGGCCCCAGTCCGTGTAGGTCCCTTCGCCGCCGAAGATCCCGTGCACGCCGAAGCCCAGGTAGAACTCGGGGAACAGGTCCTTGGAGAAGGCGATGTCCAGTTCCCCGAGGGTCCCCCAGTTGAGGGGGGCGGTGGAGGTGAACGGCGTGGTGGCGAAGCGGCCCGTGCCGGAAAACACGCCGAAACGCGTCGGCAGGACCATGCCCAGGTTGGCCGCATGTCCCACTCCGGATGCGGTGCTGAGCCCGAGCAGCGACAGGTAGCTCAGGTCCAGGGTGATGCGCTGCTTGTCCGCGGACGACGCCGGGTTGGCCACGATGCCGGACGGCGACTCCAGGGTCGTTACGGAGGCGCCCTGGGACAGGAAGAACGGCGAGACGGTATCCAGGAAGCCGTTGTCCGCGTACACGAAGGCGGCCAGGGAGAGCAGGAGGACAAAACTCGTCAGCTTCTTCATCTGGTTCTCCACAGCAGAAAGGGTATCGAGCGCCCCACGAATAATCAATGGTTCGCGTCCCGTTCCATTATCGGTTCCAAAGCCTCGGGGATCAATCGCCGGGAACGGCGCGTTGTTCTTCAATTATATGCATGCAAAGACACGGGGAATTCTGCTCCTGGCGATCGCACCGGCATTGCTTTTGGCCGCATGCGGGGACGGGCTCTGGACGGCGGCCGTTTCGGTGCGCGTCCCGGCCCCGCCGGCCCACTGGAGCGCCGCCTTCCCGGACCTGCGCTTCGTCGCGCGGTACGTGGGACCGGACGGCGCTCCCGTGGAACAGGCCGTGGAGGGCGGGACGGCCTCCGTGATCCTTCCCAGGACGGTCAACGCGCCGGTGCTCGTCGTGCCGCTCGCGCGGGGGGAGGAGCTGCCTCCGGCCGGAAGCCTGTATCCGTGGTCCCTGCGGGGGGAGGGGAGGACCCTGGAGGCCACCTGGAAGGACGGATGCGCGGCCCTCATCCTGTACAGGCTTCAGGCTGCCGGATTCGACGTGGCCGCCCTGAACGGCCGGAGGCTTCGGGACGAACTGCAGGAGCTGGAGGACCCCTGGCGCGTCGATGGGGTCCGGATCGCCGAGGCGTTTCTCGCGGACTCCGTCTCCTCCGCGCTCCTGACAGCATCCCCTTCCCGGAGCGTGAGCCTGGTTCCGGGAGCCGGCACGTGGTTCCTTGACAGTCCGTTCGCGCGGGCGTTCCGCGTGGAGGAGGGCCGGATCCTGTCCCTCGGAAGCCTCGCCCATGGACATCACCGGCTCTTCGAGTCGGGGGGCGGAGCCCCCATCGGCATCCAGGTGGGGGAGGAAGGGGTGACCGTCTTTACTGATTGACCCTGTAGGTGAGCTTGCCTATCGCGTAGTTGGATCCCGTGGGATTGGAGAACTTCCACCGGCCGTTGACCATGGCCCGTTTCACGGCCTCGTCCACGTCCGCATATCCCGACGATTCCTCGATCACGGGTTCGGCGGAAAGGAGTCCATCCCTGCCGACCACGAAGGAGATGACGACGAACAACTTGATCTTCCTGTCGTCGACGACCCATTTGGGCAGGATGATCTCGGAGCGCCAGTTGGGTTTGGCCATGTCGGATTTATTGCCCATCTCCACGCCCAGCGTGGAGCCGTTGGCCTCCTTCACCGAATAGACGTTCGTGGGAGGGGCCGGCGGGGCCTGGACGGGTTCGGGCTTCTTCTCCGCGGTTTTTGGGGCCGCGACCTGCGGCACGGCCTTGGGGTCCGTCACGGAAAGGTCCGTGGCGGCCGCCTCGGGTTCCTTCGCCTTGGGCGGCTCGGTTTTCGGCGGCGCGGCCTTGGGTGCCGTTTCCGGCCGGTACAGGACCCCCGCATCGGCCGCAAGGTCGCTGATATCGACGAACATGGCGCCGTATGCCGGGCCCTCGCTCTCGATGCGGAACAGGTGTCCGAGTTCCACGGCCAGGAAGACCAGCGCATGGAGCGCCAGCGCCACGGCGGCGGAAAACAGCGCCCTCTGGAGATCCCTTTTTTCCGCGAGCCGCATCATTTGGCCCCCGGTACGCTCCGGGTCCGCAGATTGATGCCCTTGTAGCCGTTTTTCCGCAACGCGTCCAGCACTTCGATGAGAAGATCGTATTGCACGGACTTGTCCGCCTCCACCACGATGGTTTTCTGGATCTTGATCGGCTCCTTTTCATCCTGCTTGGAGATCTCCGCCAGGCGCGCCGTCAGCTTCGGGATGTCCACGTTCTCCCTGTTCAGGTAGATCTCGTCGCGGGACAGGACCGTGACCACCATCTTGGTCATCGCCACCTTCTCCGAGGTGGAGGATACGGGGAACATGAGGTTGATGCCGGGGGTCACGATCAATGTCGTGGAAACCATGAAGAACAGGATGAGCTGGAAGATCACGTCGATCATTGGCACCATGTCGATGTTGGCCGAAAGACGGCCGCGGTGCGCTCTCCTCATTTCTTCTCTCCGACGTAGAGGATCATCTCATTGACCCGGTTTTCCAGGCGGATGATGATGTGGTTCACCTTGCTCACGAGGTAGTTGTAGAAGATGAGGGCGGGGATGGCCACCACGAGGCCGCCCACCGTCGTGATCAGCGCCTCCGCGATGCCGACGGCAAGGAGGCTGGGGTCCCCCACGGAGCCGAACTTTCCCAGGACGTCGAAGGCCTTGATGTTGCCCGTCACGGTACCCAACAGGCCGAGCATCGGCGCCACCGTGACGATGGTCCCCAGCGTGGAAAGGAACCGTTCCAGCTTGGGGATCTCCAGGCCCGCCGCGTCCAGGACGATTTCCTTCAGCTCGTGGCGCGGCAGGTGGCGGTTTTCGATGCCCACCTTCATGAGGTTGGTGATCGGGGAAGGGTTGGCTTCGCAGATGGCGAGGGCCTCGTCATGGTGTCCCTTCTCGAGCGTGGCCTTCAGGCGTGCGATGATCTTCTCCTCGTCCACGCGGATCTTGCGGAAGAAGACGAGGCGTTCCACGATGATGGCGATGGCGATGGGGGAAAGGGCCACGATGACGTACATGATCGGGCCGCCCTTTGCAATGAACTCAAGCATCCGTCCTGCTCCTTCCGGTTTCGGGTATCATCATACTATCGGCAGGATGCGGCATGCAATCGTCGGCCGCGCGGAGCGGTGGAGCGGCGGTCCGCCCTAATCCCGTTGCGCGCCGAAGTAGACGCGGGCCTCCGCCTCGGGATCGGGAAGCTCCGTCCCCAGCGCCTGGCGGGAGGCGCGGCGCACGCGGGGGAATCCCGCCTGGACCAGAAGGTCCCGCACGCGGTCCATGCCGAACGGGGTGTTGTACTCGGTCTCCTCGAACCGCTCGTAGAGGCCGCTTTCCGTCCTGAGGAAGCCCGTGATCCTCGTGTACGCGCGGTCCATGTCGGAGGCGAAGATGCCGCGGTTGATGAGGACCGTGTCGTCGGACTCGTCCACGTTGACGTGGTTCCAGCGCCGCAGGCCGGAGGCGGTGTTCAGGTCGAAGAGGAACAGGCCGCCCGGGGCCAGGGCGTCGTGCACGCAGCGGAAGCAGGAGGCGAGGGCCGCCTCCCCGGGCAGGTGGTTCAGCGCGTCGAAGGTGGAGACGGCGAGGCCGAATCCGGTCCCCGCCCGGAACGCCGCGGCGTCGGCCCGGACCAGGGCGAGCCGCCCGTCCGCCACGGCCGCCCGGTTGTTGCAGGCCGCCTGCTCCAGCATGGAGGCGGAGGCGTCCACCCCGACGCCCGTGTAGCCGCGTTCCATGAAATGGGCCAGGAGCTGCCCCGTGCCGCAGCAGACGTCCAGGACGCGCCGGTTGCCCCGGGAGACCGGCAAGGTTTCGTAGTGGGCGGCCAGGACGGGCGCGAGTCCCAGGGCGAAGGCCGTCCATTTGCTGTTGTAGATCCTGGCGAAGACCTTCCCGTAGGACTGCATGGCTCCTCCTTACGGCAGGCGCAGAATGCGGGACTTCGTGAGCTTTTCGACTCCCCGGGGCGTGATCAACGCGTCGTTTTCCAGGCGTACGCCACCCTCGGCGGGATCGTAGAGCCCCGGTTCCACGGTGCAGACCATGCCGGGAGCGAATCCCTTCTCCGCGGGTTTGCCCTGGAGGCTCAATGAAGGCTCCTCGTGCGCGTCCAGGCCGATGCCGTGGCCCAGGCTGTGCGGCATGCTCCGGCCGGTACGGGAAAGGACCGCGTCGGCCTCCCGGGCCACGGCCCTGGGATCCGCGCCGGGCTTGAGCAGCCCGAAGACGAGGTCGTGCGCCTCCTGCACCAGGGAGAGCATCCCTTCCTGCGCGGGGGACTGCCTGCCGCGCGCCACGGTGACGGTCACGTCGCTCGTGTAGCCCTCCACCTTCACGCCGAAGTCCAGGATGGAAAGCCCAGGGCCACCGAACGGCCCGCCGGAGTACGGGGGGAACGCGTGGATGGCCCAGCTGCGCCCCGGCCCCGCGGCCAGCGTCGTGAATCCCATGCCTTCCGCGCCCCGGGCCAGGGCCTCCCGCTCGATCAGGGCGGCCGCGTCGTACTCCGTCAAGGGGCCGCCGGAGGCGAGGAGCGCCTCCACCATCGGCAGCAGCGCGTCGGCGACGGCGCAGGCCCTGCGGATCCTGTCGATCTCCCAGGCGTCCTTCACGGTGCGCAGGCGCGCGACCTCCCGGTCCAGGCCGTCGGTCCGCACCAGGACCTCCGCGCCCTTCAGGGTCTCCTTCAGTTCCAGCACGCGCAGGTGGGAGGTGCGGCCGGAGAACTCCACCCTGGGACCCGTCGCCCGGTCCAGGCCTCCCGCCTCGAGGACCCGGAGGACAGTGTCCGCGGCGTTCCTTTTGAAGTCCGCGTAGGGCACCACCTCGTCGACGTCCGCCGTCGCACGGGCCATGTTCACGTCCCAGGGCACCAGGACCGAACGGCCCGATGCGAACAGGAACAGGAACGCGTCGGACGGGTGCCCGCTGAGGTAGCGCACGTTGGAGCTCCTGTCGTTCTCCCAGTCGCCGAGCACGGCGGCGAAGAGGCCCTGCTCCTCCAGGAAGGAGCGGATCCTGGCGCGGCGGTCCCGTACGGGGGGGCGTGCGGCGGAGGCGTCCACGTCAGACCGCCACGATGTTCACGAGCTTGCCGGCCACGGCGATGACCTTCTTCACTTCCTTTCCCCCGATCAGTTCCCTGATGCGCGGGTTGGCCATCGCCTTCTCCTTGAGCTCCTCCACCCCGAGGCCGGGGGGCAGGTCCTCCTTGGCGCGGACCTTGCCGTTGATCTGGTAGACGATCTCGACGAGGGCGTCCCTGGTGAGGGCCTCCTCCCACGCGGGCCACGGCTGCCTGCCCACGCTGGGCTTCCCGCCCAGCTTCTCCCAGAGCTCCTCGGCGAAATGGGGGGCGTAGGGGGAGAGCAGGAGCACGAACGGCTCCCAGAGCTTCCTGTGCAGCTTCTCCTGGGAGGAGGCCTCGTTCAGGAAGATCATCATCTGGGAGATGGCCGTGTTGAACTCCAACTTCTCCGTGTCGAGGCTCACCTTCTTCACAGTGCGGTGCAGCACGCGCATTAGGGCTTCCGGCGGGTCCTCCTCCGTCAGGGGAAGCTCGAACATGCGCCAGATCCTGTCCAGGAAGCGCTTCACCCCCGCGATGCCGCGCGTGGACCAGGGCTTGGAGACCTCCAGCGGGCCCATGAACATCTCGTAGACCCTGAGGGAATCGGCGCCGAACTCCTTCACGATGTCGTCCGGGTTGATGACATTGCCGAGGGACTTGGACATCTTCACGTTGCCTTCGCCCAGGATCATGCCCTGGTTGACGAGGCGCTGGAAGGGTTCCTTGGTGTTGACGGCGCCGATGTCGAAGAGCACCTTGTGCCAGAAGCGCGCGTACAGCAGGTGCAGCACCGCGTGTTCCACCCCTCCCACGTAGAGGTCCACGGGCATCCAGTAGTCGATCTTCCCGCGGTCCGCAAACGCATTGTCGTTGCGGGGGTCCAGGTAGCGCAGGTAGTACCAGCAGGAACCGGCCCACTGGGGCATGGTGTTCGTCTCCCGCTTGCCGGGCCCGCCGCAGCGCGGGCACTTCGTGTTCACCCACTCCGGGATGGTGGCCAGCGGGGATTCCCCGGTGCCGGAGGGCGCGTAGCTTTTCACCTCGGGCAGCTTCAGGGGAAGCTCCCCGTAGGGAACCGCCACGGTGCCGCACGTGGGGCAGTGGACCAGGGGGATGGGCTCCCCCCAGTAGCGCTGGCGGGAGAAGACCCAGTCGCGCAGCTTGTACTGGACGGCCTTGCGCCCGATCTTTTCGGTCTCCAGCCATTCGGCGATGCGCTTCTTCACCTCCTCCGTGGGAAGCCCGTCGAACTTCCCGGAGTTCACGGCCACGCCGTCCGCCGCCTCCGCGGCAGTCAGCTCGTATTTCTTCCCGTCCCGGGAAACCACCTGGACGACGGGCAGGCCGAATTTTTTAGCGAACTCGAAGTCCCTCTCGTCGTGCGCCGGGACGGCCATGATGGCGCCCGTTCCGTAGGAGATCAGGATGTAGTCGGAGATCCAGACCGGGATCTTCTTCCCGTTGACCGGGTTGACGGCGTAGGAGCCCGTGAACACGCCGGTCTTGTCCTTGGCCAGTTCCGTGCGCTCCATGTCGGACTTCATGGAGGCGGCCTTCACGTAGTCCTCCACAGCCTTCTTCTGCGCCGGCGTCGTGATCTTCCCGACAAGGGGGTGCTCCGGGGCCAGGACCATGTAGGTGGCGCCGAACAGCGTGTCCGGCCTCGTGGTGTAGACCTCGATCTCCCCGCCGGCCTCCAGGGGGAAGCGCACGTTGGCGCCCTCGCTGCGGCCGATCCAGTTGCGCTGCATCAGCTTCAGGCTCTCCGGCCACTCCAGGCCGTCCAGGTCGGCCAGGAGCCGCTCCGCGTAGGCGGTGATCTTCAGGATCCACTGGCGCAGGTTCCTGCGGGTGACCGGCGTGCCGCAGCGTTCGCAGCAGCCGTCCTTCACCTCCTCATTGGCCAGGCCCGTGAGGCAGGAGGGGCACCAGTTGATGGGGGCCTCCGCCTCGTAGGCGAGGCCCTTCTCCCAGAGCTTCAGGAAGATCCATTGGGTCCACTTGTAGTATTCCGCCTCGTGGGTGGAGACGGCGCGGTCCCAGTCGTAGGAGAAGCCCAGCGACTTGATCTGCTCCGTGAAGCGGGCGATGTTTTCCTCCGTGGACTTGCGCGGATGGGTGCCCGTCTTGATGGCGTAGTTTTCCGCCGGGAGGCCGAAGGAATCGAAGCCCATGGGATGGAGGACGTGGTAGCCCTTCATGCGCAGGAATCGGCACCAGATGTCGGTGGCCGTGTATCCCTCTGGGTGGCCCACGTGGAGGCCGGCGGAGGAGGGGTAGGGGAACATATCGAGGACGTACTTGCGCCTGTCGCGCGGTACGGAGGGGTCTTCCGTGACCCGGAACGTCTTGTCGGCGGCCCAGAAGGCCTGCCACTTCTTTTCGATGTCGTGGAAAGGGTAACCGCTCATGGCGGGATATTATCGAAGGGTTCCGCAAGGGTCAACACGGGGCAGCCCGCGGAGACCCGCGGGCTGCAATGAAAAAGGCGCTCCTGGAGAGCGCCTTGGTTGCCGAGGTTCCTACTCCTTCGGGAGGAGTTCCTTCCATTCCCCGTTCCAGGTCTTCTTGGGCATCTCCATTCGGATCGTACAGGCCCCGTCCTTCAGTTCCTTGACCACCTTGCCCGGAGTATCCTCCATGACGACGGCCTTCGAGGTACTCGAATCGATCGAGCTGTTATCGGGATTCCAGGCGAGGTAGAGCGTGTAATACAGGTCCGACCCGTCCTTGAACAGGTAGCTTCCCTTGTTGACGTCGATCGTATAGGTGAAGTCGTTATGGTAGCCTTCCGAATAATAGTAGTCGCAATAGGTGTCGACGTTCGTCGAGATGGAACTGCTGGTGACGTAATAACCCGTATTGAATTGGGTGGTGTATTTATAGGTGGAATAGGAATACGTTGAATAGTAGAGGACATAACTGCCCGTATAGTCCCCGGCATCGATGTCATAGTATGTATCCAGCGTGAGACTGGAAAACTCATCCATGTCGTACAACAGCGAATTGTAGGTCGGGTCCTCGATGCTCACCTGGATTTGGGCCGTGCCGTCGTCCCCCTTCAGGTATTGGCATCCGGAAAGGGCGAGCAGGGCCATGAGCACCACGATCCCCATTATCAAGAAACGTTTCATATATGCCTCCTTTGTCTTTACATAATTCTTACGTAATTTACCATCTTTTATCAGATTATTCATCATGCAGGGCACGAAATCAAGGCCCATGCGGAAAAGGCACTTGTCACCGGGTACTGTCGTGGCTACTATCCTGGAAGGAACCTGGAACAGGAATGCCGCCGATCGGCCTGAAATGAGACCGTGGAGATGCGGCATGGAACGGGAAGCGCACGAAGGTGCCCGGGAGCGCGGGCAAAGGAAGGATTGACCCGGGCAACTTGATGGAATTCAAGCTTTCCGCCATCCGGCGCCTCGCCGGCGGCGTTCTGGTGCCGCTCGCTACGGCGGCTTTCGCCGTGTTTCTCGCCGTTTCCGCCCTGCTCGCCGCTTCCTGGCTGATCGCTTTCCGGGACCCGAAGGGTGCCGACCAATGGGCCGCATCTCCCGACTGGTACGCGGTGCGGCGTGACCTTTCCGGCGTGGAGGCCCGCATCCGCCGGTTTTCCGCGCCGTCCCGCAAGCTGGAAAAGACCGTCCTGGAAAGCCTCCCCTACGGCCGCACCACCTTCGGTATGCATGCCCTTTCCTTCTCTCCCGCCAAGGGCGTGACGGCCAAGGCCAGGGTCCTCCTGGCCGCCGGAGTCCATGGCAATGAGCCGGCCGGACCCGAAGCGCTGCTGCGCTTCGCCTCCGAGCTGGCAGCGAATCCCCGACTCTACCCGACGCTCGCCATAGACATCGTGCCGATGGTCAATCCCTGGGGATGGTCCCGGGACCTGCGCTATAATGCCAAGGGGCTGGACATCAACCGCGATTTCGCCTCCCACCGCACGCGGGAGGCACGGGCCCTGCGTGCCTTCATCCTCTCCCACGGGCCCTATGAGCTGTTCATGGACCTGCACGAATCTTCGAAGGACGGATACTTCATCTACCAGTACCTTTCCGAGGAGCAGGGATACGGGAGGGCGTTCACGGACATCGTGCGCCTGAGCGGCCAGCCGCGGGAGGATGACTACACGGAGGCCTTCTTCAAGACGGAGGACGGGGTCCTCGTCATACCGCCCGTCGCTCTGGTCCCCGTGTTCCTGGCCGGCCGCCTGTCCTTCGAGCACTGGATGCGCCTGGAAGGCACCCGGCACGCCTACACTGTGGAGACGCCCATGGACGACGCCTTCGAGGACCGCGTGGCGGTGCACCTGCGCACGATCCGGGCCTTTCTTGCCAAGGCGGCCGGCGGATAGATTCCCGGTTCCCTTGCACAGTCCGGTCCAGGCGGCGTATAACCAGAGACCTGGGGATCGAGGAGGATGCCGATGAAAAGGATGCGTGGACCCGCCGTTTTCGCCCTGGTCACGGCCGTGGCGTTGACCCTGACGGGCTGCCTGGACACGGCCGTCAAGGTGATCGTGAAGCCGGACGGCAGCGGAACGATCGAAAAGACAGTCGTGGTGAGCAAGGCCCTCGTCGAGTTCATGAAAGGCATGGGAGCCGAGGGCGACAGCGAGGCCGTGGAAAAGAGCCTTCTTGACGAGAAGTCCCTGAAGGCGCAGGCGGCCGTCATGGGCTCCGGCGTCACATTCCAGTCCGCCGTGAAGGTCTCCACGGACAAGGGCAATGGCTTCAAGGCCACCTACGGCTTCAAGGACATCGCGAAGGTGAAGATCGACCAGAACCCTTCCGGGGACCTGAATCTTCCCGCAGGAGCGTCGGGACAGGCGGAGCAGTCGCCCAAGGAGTTCGTCACCTTCGCCTTCACGAAGGGATTGCCCGGGATGCCCGCCGTCCTGTCGATCAGCCTCCCGCGGCCGTCGAAGGAGGATACGGCCAAGGCCCGCGCCAAGGTGGCGGATTCCTCCGGCGCGGATGCGCAGCAGATGATGGAAATGCTCAAGCCGCTCTACGAGAACCTGAGGATCGCCATCGGCGTGGAGGTGCAGGGCAGGATCGTGGAGACCAATGCGGCCCACGTGCAGGGTTCATCGGTCACCATCATGGACGTCGACTTCGGCAAGGTCCTGTCCGACGACGCGATGCTCAAGAAGCTGTCCGCCTCCCAGCAGTCGAGCCTCGCGGATACCATGGAACTTCTCAAGGGCTTCCCCGGCGTCATCTTCGAGCCGTCCGATCGGGTCCAGGTGAAGTTCCGCTGAGATGAGCGCGCGCGCGGTCCTCCTTCTGTACCTCCTGTTCCTGCTCCTGGAACGGGCCGGACAGACCGTGCTTTCCGCGTTGAACCTGGCGCACATCCGGAAGAACGCCGATTCGGTCCCGGGGCCGCTCCGTGACGCCGTGGACGCGGAGACGTACCGCAAATCCGTCCTGTACTCCCTCGAGAAGAACCGCTTCGCCCTCCTGGAGGGCTGGATCACTTCCCTGGCGATGGTCGCGGCGGTCGTATCGGGCCTCCTGGGCGCCCTGGATGCCGCCATGGGCCGCCTGCCGTTGCCCCCATCCCTGCGCGGGACGCTCTTCGTCCTGGCCGTCTTCCTGGCCGCGGAGGCGCTTTCCCTTCCTTTTTCCGTCTTCGCCACGTTCCGCATCGAGGCGCGTTTCGGCTTCAACCGGACCACCCCGGGCCTGTTCGTCGCCGACCTGCTGAAAGGCTGGGCGGTGGCCCTGGTGCTCGGCGTCCCTCTCCTGCTCGGCCTCTTCTGGTTCGTGGACCGTGCGGGAACCTTCTGGTGGCTCTACGCGTTCGCCGCATTCTCCGCCTTCCAGCTGATCCTGGCCGTGCTGTGGCCCCTGGTGATCGCCCCCCTGTTCAACAGATTCTCCCCGCTTCCCGACGGAGCGCTGCGGGAGCGCATCGAGGCCCTCGCGGCGGCCACGGGCTTCCGCTCCAGGGGGATCTTCGTGATGGACGCCGGAAAACGGTCCCGCCATGGCAATGCCTATTTCACCGGTCTCGGCCGTGTCAGGCGCATCGTGCTGTTCGACACCCTGGTGGAATCCATGGACCAGGAGGAGGCCTTGGCGATCCTGGCCCACGAGATCGGCCACGAGAAGATGGGCCACGTGAAGACGCGCCTCGCCGTGTCCGTGGCCTCCGGCTTCCTCGGCTTCGCCGCGCTCGGGCTGCTGCTGCCCTGGGCCCCGTTCTACGCCGCGTTCGGCTTCGCCGCTCCCGGTCCCCAGGCCCTCCTCGTGATCGCGGCCCTCTGTTCCGGGCCGGTCCTCTTCCCGCTCACGCCGCTTTCCTCGACGTGGTCGCGCCGCCAGGAATACGCGGCGGACCGCTTCTCCGCGCGGGCCATGGGGAGCGGCGCCGGATTGCGCTCCGCCCTGGTGCGCCTGGCGCGGGAGAACCTCACCAACCTCTCGCCGCATCCCTGGTACGGTTTCTTCCATTATTCGCACCCGACGGTGCAGGAGAGGATCGCGGCATTGGACCGGTGCCACTGACCGGGCTGCGCCGCGGCGGTCCGCCGGTCAAGGCGCCTTCAGCGGCCGGCCTTCAGGTCCGCTTCGCAGAGCTCCGCCACGCGCCCGCGGTAGTATTTGTAGTTTTCCCAGCTCACATCCGGAGGCACCTGGTGGTCCGCCATCGGGATGTAGCCGCCCCGGCGGACCATGCCGGGGATGCGCCGACCCAGCTCCGCTTCGATGCGGGCGGGGCCCCCGGCGATCTCCTTCTTGTCCACGCCGCCCAGGATCTGCAGCCGCGGGAAGGCCTCCCGGATCCTCGCCACGTCCATGCCCGCCTGCACCTCGAACGGGTACAGCCCCGTGACCCCGGCCTCCATCATGGGCCCGATCAGCTTGGTGCAGTCCCCGTCCGTGTCCACCAGGACCGTCTTCACGCCGTGGCTGCGCGCCGCCTCCGTGACCTTCCTGTAGGCCGGCACGAGGAACTCCCGGAACATGGCGGGGGAGATGAGGGGGCCGTTCTTGAACGACATGTCCTCCCAGACGTGGAGGCAGTCCGCCTTCACGGCGGAAAGGGCGCGGTCGATCAGCGCCGCCCAGAGGTCCGCCAGGCGGTCCACCATGCGGTGCACGAGATCCGGGCAGTCCAGGAATCCCGTGAGGAGTCCGATCTCCCCCATGAAGAACCGGGGCGAACCGAAGAAGCCGCAGGGATAGCCGCCCATCGTGACCACCCCGTCATAGGCGGCCAGCTCCTTCGCACGCGCCTCCCAGTCCGCGGGAAAGCGGCCCGGCGTGGCGGGATCGAGGCGCTCTTCCGCCAGCTTCTCGAAATCGTCCCGCGTGACCACGGGCCATTGGATGAAATGCGGAATGCTGTCCTTGGCCTTGGGAACCAGCTTCACGATGCCCATCTCGTCGCGCATCGTGACTTGGTCTTCCGTCTCCGACAGCACCTTCTCCTCGAACTTGGGCCAGAGGAACATCTCCACGGGGAGTTTCCGGCTCGGCTTGTCCAGCCCGGCGCCGGAAAACACGTCGGGGCACGTCTTGTCCCCGGGTGCGGTGCCCGTGGCCGGACCGCGCACCGTGTCCCCGAAGGCGGGATTCCCCGTCACGCCGCTTTCGCGCGGCATGCCTTCCCGGTACCAGCGCTCCACGGCGCCCCCCCAGAAGCCCTGTTCCCAGCGCAGCATCCTGTCGACGGGCTGGAAACCCATGATGGCATGAAACCGTTGCTTGTCCGTCATGGAGCGCATTATAGCGCCGCGCGCGGGCGCGGTTCTACGCCCCACGGCGCGCCGGTACGCCGGTAGAATTGGATGCGGCGAGTATGGTAGAAAGGATGCCGTCATCCAAGCCATTTCCTTCAGGAGAACCATCGTGCCCAGACGCAATGACATAGAGAAGGTCCTGATCATCGGTTCCGGCCCCATCGTCATCGGACAGGCCTGCGAGTTCGACTACTCGGGAACGCAGGCGTGCAAGGCCCTGCGCGGCCTGGGATACAAGGTCGTGCTCGTGAACTCGAATCCAGCCACCATCATGACGGACCCGGGGATGGCGGACGCCACCTACATCGAGCCGCTCAACGCGGAGA